>JACCDP010037668.1_pt1 | contig 12265 bp, 6 predicted proteins | sample 7445841 | NCBI WGS metagenome assembly JACCDP01 (sample SAMN15323441, study PRJNA562643) | freshwater metagenome | isolation source: river surface water | place: USA:Blue River Watershed | collected 2017-08-17
TGGTTCATTCGATCCACTTGTTGCAATAGTTCCAGGGCGTTTTGGTTCCCATCCGGCTGAGGCACAAAGGAGGTCTCGTGTTTGAGGTTATCGCCCCTCAAAACCAAGACATTATCGATTCCCAAAAAATGCAAATCAATCAAGGCGTTTTCGGTCTCTTCCTTGCTGAATCCCCCGCAAATTAGATGCGGAACCGCATCCACCTTGAAACGATTCATGATGGCCGCGCAAATCGCCACCGTGCCCGGACGTTTGCGGGTGGTAATGCGACGAAAGGTCCCGTCCGCCAAAGGCTTGAGTAGAAATTCCTCCCGGTGGTAGGTGACATCAATAAAGGGAGGCTTGAACTCCATCAGGGGGGCAATGCCGTTGTAGATTTCATGAATATCCTGTCCTTTGAGAGGGGGCAGAATTTCAAAGGAAAACAAGGTTCGTCCGTTGGCTCCTTGGATATGATCCGTGATTTTCATAACATTTTCTTTAGTCTAATAAACTCTTTAAGCATCCAACAAAACCGGGGCCAACCAACGGCGGGCTTCTTCCAGGGAAATCTTCCTACGCTTGGCATGGTCCTCCAATTGGTCTTGACCAATCTTGCCCACCCCAAAATAACGAGCCTCGGGATGACCCAGGTAAAACCCAGAAACAGCCGCCGCTGGGGTCATGGCCAGGCTCTCGGTCAACTGCATGCCCAGCCGTTTTTCAACCTCCAACATGGCCCACAAGGTCGGCTTGTCCAAATGATCCGGACAGGCGGGATAACCGGGAGCAGGCCGTATGCCCTTGTATTTTTCGTCAATCAAATCCGCATTGCTAAGCTGCTCGATGGGAGCGTAACCCCAGTCTTCTTGACGCACCTTGGCATGCAGGGCCTCGGCCAGGGCCTCGGCCAACCGATCGGCCAAGGCTTTAACCATGATAGCCGAAAAATCATCGTAGTCCTTCTGATAAGCGAGTGCCAAGTCTTCGGCCCCAAAAATCCCCACCGCGAAGGCCCCTGCCCAGTCCGGTGTCCCACTGCTCTGGGGCGCGACAAAATCACTTAAACAAAAATTGGGAAGATCCCCGGCCTTGGCCGCCTGTTGCCGTAACATGGGAAACTCCCATCGATGATCCATTACCAAGCGATCATCGGGGGTGGCATAGGCCGGAAACAAACCCCATACAGCCTTGGCTGTTAGTTTGTTCCCATCGACTAATTCAGCAAGCATTCGCTGAGCATCCTCGTACAATTTGGTGGCAGCTTCGCCCACCACTTCATCCTTGAGCAAATCCGGAAAACGGCCGTGCAATTCCCAAGCCTGAAAGAAAGGGGTCCAATCGATGTAATCCACCAATTCGCTCAGGGACCATTGCTGTTCATCGTGCACGCCGGGTTGGGCGGGTTGCACCGAGCGGTACGCTTTCCAATCGGTGGTCCAGCGTTTGGAGCGGGCCTGTTCCAGACTCAACATGTTTTTGGCAGCGGCCCTGTTCAGGTAGCCATCGCGCATGGTTTTTTGGTCTTGTTTGTTGCGAACCGCAAATTCCGTGCGTTGTTCTGGACTCAACAAGGTGGACACCACCGGCACCGAGCGGCTGGCATCCAGGACATGAACCACCGTTCCGCTGTAAACCGGGGCAATTTTGACCGCAGTATGGGCCTTGGAGGTGGTAGCACCCCCAATCAACAGAGGAATCTGCAGACCTCTCCGCTCCATCTCGCGGGCAACCCCCACCATTTCGTCCAAGGAAGGGGTAATCAATCCCGACAATCCGATGATATCTACCTTGTGTTCCAAGGCGGCTTCCAGAATACGGTCGGTAGAAACCATCACCCCCAAATCCACCACTTCGTAATTATTGCATTGAAGAACGACCCCGACAATGTTTTTGCCAATATCGTGCACATCGCCCTTTACGGTTGCCATCAGGATACGTCCTTTGTTGGATGCCTCCCCCGATTCACCGGCAGCAGCTGCGCGCTCCTTCTCGGCTTCAAGGTAAGGCAACAAAACGGCCACCGCTTTCTTCATGACACGGGCGCTTTTGACGACCTGTGGCAAAAACATTTTGCCTTCCCCAAACAAATCTCCAACCACGTTCATTCCGTCCATCAAAGGGCCTTCAATCAGGTGGAGCGGCTTCTCGAATTCCAGGCGGGCTTCTTCGACATCTTCGGTTATAAATTCGTCCAAACCTTTGACCAAAGAGTAGGTAAGTCGCTCTCTTACTGGTTTTTCACGCCATGAAAGGTCTTTGGTTTGACCCTGCTTGGCTTGGCTGCCTTTGTACGATTCAGCCAAGGCCACCAACCGCTCGGTGGAATCGGGCCTGCGATTGAGTAACACATCTTCGACATGCTCCAAAAGGACCGAATCAATTTGATCATAGACCTCAATCTGACCGGCATTCACAATGCCCATATCCAGACCGGCCCGTATGGCATGATAGAGGAAAGCGGAATGCATGGCCTCGCGGACTTTGTCGTTCCCTCGGAACGAAAAAGAAATGTTAGAAACCCCGCCGCTGACCTTGGCATAGGGCAAGTGGGCTTTGATCCAAGCCGTCGCTTGAATGAAATCCACTGCGTAATTCTGGTGTTCTTCGATGCCGGTTGCAACGGTCAAAATGTTGGGGTCAAACACGATGTCTTCGGGCGGAAAGCCCACCTTCTGGGTGAGTAGATCGTAGGCCCTCTGGCAAATGGCGATGCGACGCTCCAAAGAATCGGCCTGGCCCTGCTCGTCAAAGGCCATGACCACCACCGCTGCCCCGTAGGAACGGACCGTACGGGCATGGTCAAGGAAAATCTCCTCGCCTTCTTTGAGCGAAATCGAATTGACCACCGCCTTGCCCTGAACACAGGCCAAGCCAGCCTCCAATACTTCCCAGCGGGATGAATCGATCATGACGGGGACTCGGGCGATATCGGGCTCGGCCGCAATCAAATTCAAAAAGCGAACCATGGCAGCCACCGAGTCAATCATGCCTTCGTCAAAATTGACGTCGATCATTTGAGCCCCGTTTTCGACCTGTTGGCGGGCCACCTCCACCGCATCTTCGAAGCGGTCTTCTCGAATCAAACGGGCAAAGGCCCGGGATCCCGTCACATTGGTTCGCTCTCCGATATTCACAAAATTGCTGTCCTCTCGCACCACCAAGGGCTCCAAGCCCGAGAGACTCAAGCGATGCTGCGGTTGGGGCAATGGCCTCGGCGCAAAACGAGCAGCCTCCTCGGCAATGGCCCGGATATGTTCGGGTCCGGTTCCGCAGCAACCCCCAATGATATTGACCAAGGACTCCTGCAGGAATTCCCGTATTTGCAAGCGCATGGTTTCGGCATCCTCGTCGTAGGCCCCAAAAGCATTGGGCAAACCCGCGTTGGGATGGGCCGAAACCCCGTAATGCGAACACGCCGAAAGGGCCTGAAGATGAGGCCGCATTTGACGGGCGCCCAATGCGCAGTTCAAGCCAATGCTTAGCAATGGCAGGTGGGACAAGGAATAAAAAAACGCTTCCACTGTCTGACCGGACAAGGTCCTTCCGCTGTTATCCGTAATGGTACCGCTCACCATAATCGGCAGGGGTTCCTGCCCGCGGTCTTTGAAAAAGTGATCGATCGCGTAGAGGGCGGCCTTGGCGTTGAGGGTGTCAAAAATGGTTTCCACCAAGAGTACATCCACCCCGCCGTCCACCAAGCCCCGAATCTGCTCGGTATACGCCTCCACCAATTCCGCGAAATAAACCGAACGGTACCCCGGGTTGTTCACATCCGGGCTAATACTCGCGGTCTTGTTGGTAGGACCGATGGCACCGGCCACAAAGCGAGGCTTGGCTGGATTCATCGCCGTTACCTGATCGGCTTGATCGCGGGCAATGCGGGCCGAGGCAACGTTTAGTTCGTAACTCAATTCTTCCATGCCGTAATCGGCCATGGAAATGCGTTGAGCATTGAAGGTATTGGTCTCCAAGATATCCGCCCCCGCCTCCAGGTAATCGCGATGGATTTGGGCGATGATATCCGGGCGGGTTAAGCTGAGTAACTCATTGTTACCCTGCACATCGCGGGGCCAATCCGCGAACCGAGTCCCGCGATAATCCGCCTCCGTCAGTTTGCGCAACTGAATTTGGGTTCCCATGGCTCCGTCCAACACCAGGATGCGTTGGGCGAGCGCTTCTTCTAATTTTTTTTGCATAAAAAAAGCCAAACTTTCGTGTGGCTTATCCGCAGGATGCGGGCTGCAGTGGTCATTGTCCCTTTTTGGACAATCACTCCTGCTTATCGGCTGCCTCAAGTTGTTGTCTGAGGCAACGGATTTGGCACCGGACCAACCGACAGCAGCGTGTCGTTTGCGGTTGCCAGGACATCGTAGGGCCGTTCCCTCCGTCCTTCTGGATAAGCTGCTGCAAAGATACGGTTATTCGTGCTGGAAAAAGTCTCTCATTCGGTCAAAAAACGAGGATTTTCCGGAATTATCCGCATTCGTGGGCTTGAAATTCTCCGAGACGGCCAACTTCTCCAGGGTTTCTTTTTCGTCCTTGGAAAGCTTGGTCGGAACAAAAACATTGACAAAAATGATGAGGTCACCGCGACCGTAGGCGTTGACCGCGGGCAGGCCCTTGCCCTTGAGGCGCAACAATTTGCCGGGCTGTGTCCCAGGCTCCAAGCGTATGCGCGCCCGGCCATCCAGGGTAGGCACCTCAATCTGATCACCCAGAGCTGCCTGCACCACCGATACCGGGAGATCGTACAAAATATGATTACCATCCCGTTTGAAATGTGGATGGGCTTCCTCCTCCACCAGGACAATCAAATCGCCGGGCTGTCCACCGTTGCGGCCAGCATTCCCTTTGCCCGAAACGCTCAGCTGCATGCCTTCCACCACCCCGGCGGGAATCTGAACCGAAATCACCTCCTCCTTGCGTTGCAATCCATCGGGATCCACACCGGGGGGGCGTCGATCCACCATCTGCCCGCTGCCTTCGCAGTGGGGGCAGGTGCTGGCAGTGCGCATCTGGCCCAAGATGGTGTTGGTGACCCGCTGAATCTGGCCACTGCCGTTGCAGGTTGCGCAGGCTTTGTAGGTCACCCCCTCGGCAGGAACTGCCTTGGTGACTTTAACTTTTTTCTCAACCCCTTTGGCAATTTCTTCCAAGGTCAATTTGACCCGTATTCGCAAATTGGCTCCTCGGTTGGCCCGACGCCCGCCGCGGCCACCGCCACCAAAAAAGCCCTCAAAGGGTGAACCATCGCTGAAGACATCCCCAAATTGCGAGAAGATATCCTCCATGGAGAACCCACCACCGCCGCCTCCCATGCCTTGATCAACTCCCTGATGGCCAAAACGATCGTAACGAGCGCGCTTGTCGGCATTGCTCAAGATTTCGTAGGCCTCTGCTGCTTCCTTGAATTTCTCTTCGGCCTGGGCATCGCCGGGGTTTTTGTCGGGATGGAATTGCAAAGCCGCCTTGCGATAGGCTTTTTTGATTTCGTCTTCGCCGGCCTGACGGCCTACCCCCAACACATCATAATAGTCTCTCTTGGCCATAACACCGGATAATTAAGAATCAATTTTTTTGAAAATACAGGTCATTTCGATTCGAACGCATTCTTTGTTAGGAAGAATTAGCTTCCGACAATAACCTTGGAAAAGCGTAGGACCTGCTCGTTCAGCATGTAACCCTTTTCGACTTCGGCCAAGACTTTGTTGGCTTGTTCGGGGGATGGGGCCGGCATTTGGGAAATGGCTTCGTGTTTTTCGACATCAAAATCCGAGCCAACGGCATCAATGGGTTGCAGGCCTTTTTGGGTGAGGATGCTTTTGAACTTATGGTAAACCAGATCAACGCCATCGCGAATGGATACCACATCCGATGATTTGCCCATCACCTCCAAACCACGCTCAAAATCATCCAGGACCGGAAGCAATTCCACGACTAGGTCTTTGCCAGCGTTTCGGAACAATTCCAATCGCTCCTTGGCCATCCGCCTTTTGTAGGTTTCAAACTCCGACAAAAGGTATAAATACTTTTGACGAGCCTCCTCCAACTCGGCCTCAAGGGAGCGGCCTTGGGAGGTATTTTCGTTGACCTCCTGGGTTGATTCGGCGCCGTCTTCGGGATTGGATTGGGGATTATCTTGGTTAAAATCTTCTTTATCAGACATTTAATGATATTTTAAGGAGGGAGCTGGTCTACGTTCAGACCGCAAATATCCTGCCAAGCCCGTTCGCCCGTCTTTTTGGGCGTTTTTTGTGCCAATATGTCAGCCACAGGGCATCCCTTCCTTCGGTTTTGGCTTCCTTTTGGACATTTTAGTGCGTATCATTGACAATCCAAAAATCCACCTTCATGGCCTTCAATCGCCCACTTTTTCGTCAAGCCCTTGGCTTTGCCTGCCTAGCCTCCGCGTTCTTTCTGGGGGTCCTTCCGGCATGGGCCAACTCCGAAACCACCAAGGACCCTTACGAAATTCGTTTGCCCTCTCCTCTCCCGTACGATGCCGACCGACAGGCCGCCCATCGAAGCAAAGCTGCTTGGCAGAATTTCTATCGCAGGCATCCCCTTTGGAATGTACTTTTTGATGAACATACCGGTCAACCGCATCGCATGTTTGGTCCGGCGATTAACCTGCCCGGCTGGAGTGGATCCACGGACCCCTCCAACCCAGAGAATCTACAGGCCTGCCTGACTTTTTTGCAAAAAGAAACCGCCGGGTTTGACCTGCCGTTGAGCGAGCTCCGTCCCGGTACAGCCTATGCCTCCTCCAAATACCAATATCGATGGTTCGAACAATGGCATCACGGTATGCAGGTCATTGGAGGTCGTATGGGTTTCAAGAGCAGCCCGCAAGGGGGTCTGGTTTGGCTTGCCTCCGAATTGCATCCCCGTATCCGTTTGGAAGAAGGCCGCCCCATCGGAGCAGAATTGGCAGCGCGCAAGGCATCCGAGGCTTGGAACATCCCGACCGTCACCGAAGTCGAACCCGGTTTAAAGATTTTACCCATTCCTGGATCCCAACCCGGCGAAATGCGTTACCATCGGGTCTATACGGTCACCGTCGAAGGCCAACCTTTAGGGGGACGTCCTTTTCGCTATACCAGTCATGTCGATGCTGTTAGCGGAGTTGTCTGGATGCGTCAAGACCAAATCGTTGAATTCGCCCACGGTCCTTCCTCCAATGGCAATCTCACCATGGTCGGACGGGTTTACCCCAGACATCCTTTTGCCGCCTTGGATTCGGCCAGACCCTTGCCCCACCTTAAGTTCATCGTAGGCGGTAACACCTATTACACCTCCGCGGGCGGCACCTACGATTTGGGGCTTCCAGGTTTACCTGTCACTGGAACCTTTCCGCTCGAAGGCCGTTTCTCCAAGGTGGTTCAAGGAAACAACGGAACCACAACGCCCACCTTCAGCCTCCTGATTGACGCACAACGAGATACGGTTCAATACTTTGGTCGTGGAACTTCCACAACGCTTTGGAACCAAGTGCCTCACTTGAGTGCTTACTACCATACCAACCGAGTCCACGATTACATGAAGAGTTATCTTCCCAATTTTACGGCCTTGGACATTCCCCTTACCACCAAAGTCGAAAGAACCGATGGCAATTGCAATGCGTTTTTCAACGGGAACAGCATCAACTTCTACACCCAGGCCGCCGGCTGCAATACCCTGGCCGTGGTTGCCGATGTTGTCTACCACGAATACGGGCATGCCATCACCAATTATTTCTACAATGCCTTGGGTACCCCTTTTCGAAACGGAGCGGTGGGCGAAGGCTACTCGGATGTCTATGCCATCACGTTGACCGATACCCCGGTTTTGGGCGTTGGATTTAACATTACCAATCCCAACCTCATCGTTCGTCGCTACGATATCAACCCCAAAATCTATCCCCAAAACTTGGTGGGCCAGGTGCATGCCGATGGCGAAATCATCTGCGGGGCTTGGTGGAGAACGGCTCGTAACATGAATAGCAATTCCGGGATGATGGCCATCTTCAGCGAGTCCATGTACGGGCTGGCCAACGGTCCCAACGGCACCGAAGGAGTGGTTTATACCGACATCTTGGTTGATGCCCTTCAGGCCGACGATAACGATAACAACTTATCCAACGGAACCCCGAACATGACGGCAATTATACAGGCCTTTGCTTTTCACGGGATACGGATGTTGGCCAATGTGAGTTTTCAGTACACTCCTCTCCCGGATGTTCCTGCGCTGACACCTTCGGCCATTAATTTGACCCTCAACATCACCCCGCCTTTTGACAGCTTGGTAAGTGGGGCCCGACTCATCTACCGACTCAACAACAACCCGCTCACCAGTTGCGATACGGTTTTGTTAACCCGGGGCACAAGCGGTTCTTATTCCGGTAGCATCCCAGGTCAACCCCGCGGCACCATCGTCCGGTACTACGTGGGCCTGACCGACTTGACCGGAACATCGGGAGGATCTTATCCACCCTTTGCCGACCTAAGCTCCAACCCTGGTTTGTGGTTTAACTATTTGGTGGGTTTCCAAAACTTGACCAATGTGGATCTCGAAAACCCCGCCCAAGACAACAGTTGGCTGATCGGATGGTCCACCGACAACGCCACCACGGGACGTTGGGAGGTGGGCGTGCCGGTCCCCTCCTATGTTACGCCCGGGAATCCTTCCACAATTGTCCAAACCGGAACCAATGCGACCCCTGGCGGAAGCCGCTGTGCCTTTACCGGCAATGCCCTCCCCGGCGATGATCCCGATACCGAAGATGTGGATGGAGGCCGAACCACCCTGCGGACCCCCAACATGGACCTTAGCGCCATGAACGATCCTGTTTTGGCCTATCATCGCTGGTTCACCAACGATATGGGCGACAATGCCGGTGCAGATTTTTGGGAAGTCTACATCAACAACGGAACGACCACCTGGAAATTGGTGGAACGCACCAACCGCAGCGATCGTCAATGGCGCCGCAATGTGTTCCGGGTCAGCGATTATGTGACACCCAACGCGACGGTTCAACTTCGTTTTATCGCCAACGACCAGGCCCCGGCCAGCACCGTTGAAGCCGCGGTGGACCAAATCCAAACCTTTGTGAATGCCTTTGGCGCGGGGGTTCCATCCGAGACCGCCCTTCGTACCCGTCTTTTTCCCAACCCATTTCGTCAAAACCTGGTGTTGGAACACAGCATGGATCAAGCGGGCGAGCTCATACTTGAGCTCTCCACCGCCGATGGCCGCGTAGCCTTGACCCGTCGTTTGCAGGCCACCCCGGGCAGCAATCGCTGGGAAATTGAAACAGCAGAACTACCCGTAGGGCTTTATTATGCACGCATTATGAGCCGTGACGGGGTCTCTCCCATCCTCAAAGTGGTCAAAAAACCTTAGAAAAATCTCCATGAAGGTATCCTACCGTTGGCTATGCCGGTATTTTGACCTGGAACCCGATTCCTCCGCCCTGCCGGAACCGGATCGCGTTGCAGCGACTTTAACGGCTTTGGGCCTTGAAGTCGAAGACGAGCTGATCATCGGCCGCCGTCCTGAACAATTGCAGGGGCTGGTGGTGGGCGAAGTGGTGGAATGTGTTCCTCACAGCGGTGCGGACCGATTGCGCGTAACACAGGTGAACGTCGGGCAACCGGAACTGCTCAAGATTGTCTGCGGGGCTCCCAATGTGGAAGCGGGGCTCAAAGTGGTGGTGGCCCCGGTAGGAACCACCTTGTTCCCTTTGAATGGCGAACCACTGACCATCCGCATGGCCAAGATTCGAGGTGAACAAAGCCAAGGAATGTTATGCGCCGAAGATGAACTGGGCCTGGGTCCGGATCACGACGGTTTGTTGGTATTGCCCCGGGAAGCGGTACCCGGCACCCCCATCATAGAGGTCCTACCGGCAGAGATGGATTGGGTGTGGTCCCTGGGACTGACCCCGAACCGCATGGACGCCCTCAGTCACTACGGGGTGGCGCGGGATTTGGGTGCGGCCCTGGCCTTGCCACTGATACCCCTGGCCTGTTTTTGCCGGGAGAATTCGCCGTTGGACCTTGAAGGAAATCCCCTTCCTGCCTATCGTAGCTCACCGGCCCGTTACATGCCCATGCATCTTGGGGTGGAACAAAGCAGCGATTGCCCACGGCTTGCCGGCTTGGCCATCGAAGGGGTCCGCATTGGCCCTTCCCCGGAATGGCTCCAGAGAGCATTGCTTGCTTTGGGCCACAAGCCCATCAACAATGTCGTCGATATCACCAATTGGGTTCAATTTGAATTGGGTCAACCACTGCACGCCTACGATCGCTCTTTTCTGGAAGGAGACCGCCTAGGGGTCCGCAGGGCCCGCCAAGGCGAGCGCCTACGCTTGCTGGATAACAAAGAGTACAATCTTAGCCCGATCAACCTGGTCATCGAAGACGGCGTGAAGGCCGTGGGCTTGGCCGGTGTGATGGGGGGCGCGGGGGATTCGATCCATCCCGAAACCACCGATATCTATTTGGAATGTGCCTGCTTTGACCCTTCAACCATCCGAGCCTCGGCGCGCTCCTTGGGTCTGCGCAGCGAAGCCTCCTACCGATTTGAGCGAGGCACCGATCCTGAATTGGTACCCTTGGCCCTTGAATGGGCGGCAGCCTTGATTTTGGATGTGGCAGGGGGAGGTCTTCCTCATCCCATGCAGCGATTAACGATTCCGCTCGCGGATCTCCAACCGGTCCTCTTGAGCTCTCGCAAGATCCAACAAATCGCCGGGTGCCCGGTGCCTGACGACGAAACCGAGCGCATTCTCAAGGCCCTGGATTTTGAGCTTCAGCCCATCCCAACCAACGCACAGAACCAGGACCATGGCACTGCGTGGATGGTTCGACCTCCTTTTTACCGCAGGGATGTTCGAAGGGCCGTGGACATGGTCGAAGAGGTCCTGAGGGTTTGGGGTTACGACCGCATCCCCATCCCCGATCATCATCGTTACCGCAACCTATACCCAGCACCTTCAGCACAACCTGGCACCCAAGAAAAAATATCCCAGTGGCTCAGCGCCCGCGGTTTTCATGAATTTGTGGGTCTCTCCTTTGTTTCACCCACTGAATTCCAGGCGGTCGAATCCGATCTAAGCCGAGGGGTCCGGGTGCTTGGGCCTGTGAACGAACAAATTCCCCTCCTACGACCCTCCCTCCTCCTCAGCGGGCTCAAGCATCTGGCCTACAATTTGAATCGTCGCCAAAACGACGTCCAATGTTACGAGTTCGGCCGAACCTATGCATTGGACAAACAGGGACGACCCGAAACCGAAAAGGAGGAACTATGCCTTATGGTTACCGGGCAACAATTCCCCGAAACTTGGTACCGAGCGGCCTCTCTGGTGGATGGTCCCTATTTGCAAGGGCATGTGCAGGACCTGCTGGCCTTCTTGGGTTCCACCAAGCCCTTGGATACGGCCGCTGTTCAGCCCATCCCCGCCCATCTGCTGGACCTCTACGGCATCCGTCAACCGGTCTTTGCCTGCATTCTGAATTGGACCGACTGGGTTCAAGCCCCTGGAAGCCAGGCGCCGACCTACCGGGATATTCCACGCTTTCCCTCGGTTCGCCGGGATTTGGCCTTGGTGGTTCCTGCCTCGGTCCCTTACCAGGCCATCGAGGACCTTGCCCGCCAAAACGGAGGGCCTTACTTGGAAACGTTCTATCTTTTTGACCTCTACAAGGGCCAAGGGCTGCCGGCCGACCATGTCTCCTACGCCATCGCATTGGTTTTTAGGCATCCTGAACAAACCCTGACCGACCAGGAGGTGGAGGGGACAATTCAAAAAATGCTGATTAACTTTGAGGAATCTTTAGGAGCCCGATTGCGTCGTTAGGATGAAAGCCGGAGAATTGTTGTCCAAACTGGAGGGCCTGCGCAGGCAGGCTGATTTTGCCGAGAACCGATTAGAGCGAGTTCTTGCCGAAAACACCGAACTTCAGTCCAAAAACAAGCGTCTGGAAAACAGTCTTCGAACCCAAAAGAGCGAGCTAGAAGCACTCAAGGAGGAATTCCGAACCTTGCAATTGCAACGAGCTCTGACCGGGAATGACCAAACCCGTCATCAGGCCAAACTGAAGATGAACCAAATTATCCGAGAAATAGACCTATGCCTTGCCCAACTGCAAGAATAGCCTGACCCTCAACCTTCCTATGCAACCCAGCGAAATCCAAATCCAGATAGGGAACCGAACCTACCCCCTCCAGGCCCCGGCCGCGGAGCTGGAACGATTACGCCAAGCGGAATCTCTACTCAACGAACGCCTCACCCAGTACAAAA
>JACCDP010058375.1_pt1 | contig 12262 bp, 8 predicted proteins | sample 7445841 | NCBI WGS metagenome assembly JACCDP01 (sample SAMN15323441, study PRJNA562643) | freshwater metagenome | isolation source: river surface water | place: USA:Blue River Watershed | collected 2017-08-17
ATACAGTCGCAATTGTTGGAAGGCCAAACGTAGGTAAGAGTACGTTTTTTAACCGCCTCTTAGAGCAGCGTAAAGCCATTGTGGATGATATTAGTGGTGTTACCAGAGACCGTCAGTACGGGGTAACAGAGTGGAATGGCAAGAGCTTTAACCTAGTAGATACCGGTGGATTTGTGCCCGATTCTTCTGATATGTTTGAAACCGAGATACGTAAGCAGGTTAGGATTGCTATGGAGGAGGCCAATGCTATTATATTTATGGTGGACGTTGCTACAGGCATTACCGATTTAGATGACGCCATGGCGGATATGTTAAGGCGTACACCCAAGCCGGTTTATGTGGTTGTGAATAAGGTTGATAATGGAACCAGGGAGCTGGAAGCCACCGAGTTTTACGGTATGGGCTTTGAACATAATTTTTTCGTTTCCAGTATTTCAGGTAGTGGTACCGGAGATTTAATGGACGCTATTTGTGCCGAAATTAAGCCAGATGATGCGGAGGTTGAAATTTCAGGGTCCGACATTCCTAAGTTTGCCATTATTGGTCAACCCAATGTAGGTAAGTCATCGCTTCTTAACGCTCTTGTGGGTGAAGAGCGCACCATTGTATCGGATATTGCCGGAACAACCCGCGATACAATTCATACCCATTATAATTTATTCCAGAAGGAATTTATATTAATCGATACGGCAGGTATTCGTAAAAAGTCTAAAGAAAAGGACGACCTCGAGTTTTACTCCATTATTAGAGCCGTTAAGGCTATGGATGAAGCCGATGTTTGCTTTATTGTGATTGACTCTGACAAAGGGGTTACTGGACAAGACATTACTATTTTTAGTTTGGCTGCTCGTAAAGGAAAGGGTGTTGTGGTGCTTGTAAATAAGTGGGATCTCGTTGAAAAAGAGACAAATACGGCACGTGACTACGAGAAAAACTTGAAGCAAAAATTAGCGCCATTTACCGATGTGCCTATCTTATTTATTTCAGCAAAAGAAAAAACTAGGATCTTTAAAGCCATAGAAAGTGGCCTAGAAGTGTTTGAAAGTAAGCGCCGTCGAATACCAACTTCTCAGCTAAATGAAGTGATGCTAAAAGCCGTTGCTGCCTACCATGCTCCGGTGGTGAGAGGAAATACAGTAAAAATTAAATATGTAACGCAGTTGCCAACGCCCGTGCCATCATTTGCGTTTTTCACCAATTACCCTGAAGATATTAAGTCGCCGTACCGCAATTATCTCGAAAATCAACTCCGAAACAGCTTTAATTTTAAAGGGGTCCCCATTAGGATATACTTTAGGAAAAAATAAAATATAGGGCAAAAAATTTGTCAATTTGAATCTTAGCCCTATCTTTGCGCCCAATTATTAACTCAAAAAACAAATACAATGAAAAAAGTATTCGCAATCTTAGCTGTAGTAGCTTTCGTAGCTTGTAACTCTGGTGAAAACAAAGAAGCAACTGCTGACACAACTGCAACTGTTGACACAACTGCAACTGTATCTGCTGATACAACTGCTGCTGCTGGTGATACATCTGCTGCTGCTGGTGATACAACTAAAGCTCCTAAATAGTCGTATTTGTTATAAAACATATACTTCTTGCAAGAAGGTCCTCACGACAATGTCGTGAGGATTTTTTTTTTGTGCCAGTTTGTACCGGTTTTCTAAGATTGTACCAGCTTGGCATTAATATTGTTTAGTTCTATGTGCAATAGATTAGAGACGGGCCTCCGGCCCGTTGTGACAATTTGACCCAGATACCATGATAAAAGAGAACATGTTTTTTAGATCAGAAGAGGATTCTGACTTTATGCCCATCATCCCTATGAATGAGCAGGAGTCTGAACAGGATAAAAATATGGTGATACCAGAGGAGCTTGCCATTTTGCCACTACGCAATACGGTTTTGTTTCCAGGGGTGGTGCTTCCTATTACCGTAGGGAGGGATAAAAGTATTAAGGCAGTAAATGACGCCTATAAGTCAGACAAGCTCATTGGGGTAGTTTCTCAAAAAGATGCCAATATAGAGGAACCGGTTGCCGCAGATTTATGCAGCGTGGGTACGGTGGCTAAAATTATCAAGCTTATTAAGATGCCCGATGGTGGCACTACCATTATCATTCAGGGTAAAAAAAGGTTTGAGCTGGTTTCTATGCTCACCGACGATCCTTATTTTAAGGCCAGTATCAAAATATTTGAAGAAGATGCAAGCCCAGAAGGGGATGATTTTGCTGCTATTGTAAGTAGTATTAAAGACCTGGCTACGCAAATTATTCAGTTGTCACCCAACCTTCCAACCGAGGCTGGGATCATTTTAAAGAGCATCGAAAACCCTTCTTTTTTAATAAATTTTGTAAGCAGCAACTTAAATAGCGATATTTCAGAAAAGCAAAAATTATTGGAAATCAATGATATAAATGCAAGAGCTGAAAGTTTAATTTTAATTTTACAAAAAGAGCTTCAGTTTGCGGAGCTTAAAAATAAAGTCACCAATAAAACCAGAACCGAGCTGGATAAACAACAGCGTGACTACTTTTTACAGCAGCAGCTTAAGAGTATCAAAGATGAGTTGGGGGGGGATACCAATGAGCGTGAAATTGCAGAAATGAAAAAGAAGGCCGAAGGCAAAAAATGGCCCGAAGCTGCCAAAAATGCCTTTGACACCGGGGTTGCAAAACTGGAGCGTATGCACCCAACCACCCCCGATTATTCGGTGGTGTACAATCACCTCGATTTAATGCTAGACCTTCCATGGGACAGCTATACTTCCGATAATTACGACCTTAAAAATGCTAAAAAGGTACTAGACCTCGACCATTATGGCATGTCTAAAATAAAGAGCCGTATCCTCGAATATTTGGCCGTTTTAAAGCTAAAAGGCGATATGAAAAGCCCCATTTTATGCTTTTTAGGCCCTCCGGGTATTGGTAAAACTTCTCTTGGTAAGTCCATTGCACATGCCATTGGGCGTAAATATGTGCGCTTGAGCCTGGGAGGTCTACACGACGAAAGTGAAATTAGAGGTCACCGCAAAACCTATATTGGGGCGATGCCGGGCCGTATTCTTCAAAATATTAGAAAATGTAAGTCTTCGAATCCGGTGATGATACTGGATGAGATTGATAAAATAGGTGCAGACCACCGTGGTGATCCTTCATCGGCATTACTAGAAGTGTTGGATCCTGAACAAAACAGCAATTTTTACGACAATTACCTAGAACTGGAATACGACCTTTCAAAAGTGTTGTTTATTGCCACGGCCAATAATATTCAAAATATTCAGCCAGCATTAAGGGACCGCTTAGAAATTATTGACCTCAGTGGCTACGCCGTAGAGGAGAAAGTGGAAATCGCTAAAAAGCACCTAGTGCCCAAGCAAAAAGAAGCCCATGGCCTCGAAAAAGTGAATTTTAAAATAGCGGACAAGGTCCTTGAAAAAATTATTGAAAACTATACCAGAGAAAGTGGCGTGCGTGAACTTGACCGTCAACTGGCATCGGTGATGCGTTTTCAGGCTAAAGAATATGCGACTAAAAACAAGGTTAAAACAACCTTAACGGCGCCAGATATCGAAAAAATACTGGGTCAAGCGCGTTATAGCAATGAGATATACAAGCTGGCCAATATGCCAGGTGTGGCCGTTGGTCTTGCCTGGACTTATGTGGGTGGTGACATTTTATTTATAGAAACTATTTTAAGTGAAGGCAAAGGCGAATTAAAGCTTACTGGTAATTTAGGTAATGTGATGAAGGAGAGTGCAACCACTGCGCTGAGTTATTTACAAGCCAACGCAAAAAAATACGGCATCGATCCAACGGAGTTTGCTAAAAAAAATATTCACGTACACGTGCCAGAAGGCGCTACGCCAAAAGATGGTCCTAGCGCCGGTATTACCATGCTTACTTCTTTAACCTCTGCTTTTACCGGCAGAAAAGTAAAACCTTATTTAGCCATGACCGGTGAAATTACCTTACGTGGCCAAGTGCTTCCGGTGGGTGGTATCAAAGAAAAGGTATTGGCCGCTAAAAGATCTGGCTTAAAAGAAATTATCATGTGCGCCCAAAACGAAAAAGATGTGAACGAAATTGATGCCGCATTTATTAAAGGAGTAACTTTTCATTATGTAAAAACAATGCAGCAGGTTGTAGACCTTGCGCTTGTTTAAAACAACATAAATATTTCTTTTATGCGCGCCCGTTTACTCTTTGTTTTTTTATGGGTTGGAGTAGTGCATGCTTTTGCGCAAACGCAGGGAGGCAATCCGGTATTTAGTTATTTAAAAAATCCGGCCACTGCGGAGGTGGCTGCTTTAGGGGGTTCAAATGTTTCACATATTGGTAATAATGTAGCGGCGGGTTTTTCAAATCCATCATTAATCAGACCTGGGCATCATGGTCAAGTGGCTACTTCTTTTTCAAGTTTACTTGCAGGGATAAGTCAGTACAGCGCTATGGCTGGTTATAGCATGGGTGGTCAAACTGTAGGCCTTGGTATTCAATATTTGAACTACGGAAGCATCGATCAAACGGATGCAGCAGGAACAATGTTAGGCGTGTATAGACCTTCCGATTTTGCTGTGCAAATGGGTGTCAGTAAACAATACAAAGAAAATTTTTGGCTGGGCGCCACCGCAAAATTTATTCATTCAAATTATGGTGTATACCGTTCATCGGCGCTTGCCCTAGATGCTTCCATTAATTATTTTAATGAATCGCAAGGATTGCAAGCTGGCCTTGTTGTAAGCAATATGGGTGCGCAGTTAAATGCATATGCGGGTGCCGTAAAAGAAGAATTACCTTTTGAAATTACGGCGGGTATTTCAAAAAAATTAGAAGAGGCTCCTTTGCAATTTTCATTAACACTACAACAACTACAACGCTTTAATTTACTGGGTACCGATAGTACTTTTATTTTTTCCGAGTCTGGAAAAAATTATAGTGGTTTTGATAAAATGATGTCGCATGTGGTGTTGGGGGCGCAGCTAACACTAAGCGATAATATACATTGTAACCTTGGCTACAATTTGCTTAGACGCCAGTCTTTAAATGGGTACAATATCACCAATGGATTAAATGGTGTAACCTTTGGCGTGGGTGTCATACTGGATAAACTACATATTAATTATGCGACTGGATTTTACCAACGCAATATGTTTCATCAATTATCGCTCAATTTTAATTTTGTCAATAAAGCGCTTTAAGTAAAACACTTTATTCAAACCCCATTATTTAGTTCCCGTCTTTTTTGGAAGCACCGCCTTTGGTTTTTCTTTTGGTTTAGCTTGTGTTTTGTTTTCTGGTTTTGTTACCACAGCTGGCGGCGGCGTTGTTTGTTTTTTTGGATCTGAAGGTTTAGGGTCTGTAGCTGGTTTTGTATCGTTTGTTTTTTGCGACTCCGGTGCAATGTCTTCGGCTTTGATATTGTCCGGTATTTCATAATCATCTTCTGTGCCTGTTCCTAAATTCTCACTTTCTCCTCCTAACAATGGTGAGAAATTATTCAGATAATCCAGCATGATTTCATTTTCAATAACCTCAGGTTTTGTAAATGAAAGCTTTGTATCAATCCCGCACATTTCATCTTTAGCTGCTTTCCCAAAAAAGTATCCCCAAATTGGAAGTACAGCTTTGCCACCTTGTCCCCAAACATTTGATTTATCAAAATGTATAAATCTATCATCTGCACCAACCCAACCGCCTGCAATAAGTTGTGGGGTATAACCAATAAACCAGCCGTCACTATTTTCGTTGGTGGTTCCTGTTTTTCCCGCAATAGCCATCTCAGGAACATAGCTCCAAACACCACGTCCCGTTCCTGCACGCATAACGCCTTCCATCATTTTTGCGATTGAATAGGCGGTTAGCTCACTAATTATTTCTTTTCTTTTTGGGGTAAAAGTAGCGAGTACATTTCCATGTCTATCTTCAATGCGGGTAATGTACATTGGTTTTACATTAAAGCCTTTACCCGGAAACATGCTATAGCTTTGCATCATTTCAAACAATGAAATTTCACAGGAACCTAGTGCGATGGAAGGGTATGGTTCAATCTTAGATGTTATATCCGTTTTTCTTAAATATTCAATTAGTCTTTTAGCGCTGTTATTACTTTCAGTATCTAATTGCTTTAAAATATAGGCAGAAGCGCAGTTACGAGATTGTGCAAGTGCAGAAGCCATACTCATAGATTGGCCAGTACATGTTCTGCTTGTTGCAGGAACTAAACCATATCCATTGAATCGTTGTTGTTGATCGTAGACTGTTGTATTAGGCGTAAATCCGGCTTCTTCAATCGCTAAACTATATAGTAATGGCTTCATGGTAGAACCCACTTGTCTTTTCGTATTAATATTAATGTGATCGTATTTGAAACTCTTATAACCGATGCCGCCAACCCAAGCTTTTACTTCGCCAGTTAATGGATCCATTACCATAAAACCTGCTTGCAACATTTGACGGTGGTACTTGATAGAATCGTATGGTGTCATTAAAGTATCTTTCTCACGTTTATCGTTCCATGCAAAAATGCGCATGTTAACTTTTGCGTAAAATGTTTTTTCAATTTCTTTTTCATCAACCCCTTCTTCTTCTAAATTATGCCATCTATCTGATTGCTTCATTGCATTTAAGAGTACATTTTCATGACCTTTCCAGATACTACCATCTTTAATATTTGCTTGTGTATTAAAAATCTTTTGCAAATAGTTCATATGTTTTCCAACAGCTTCTTCTGCGTATTCTTGCATGCTGGGGTTTATGGTAGTATATATTTTTAATCCGTCTCTGAATAAATTATAATTATCACCATTTTGCTTTGTGTTTTCTTTACACCATTTTTTGAGGTCTTCTCCAAGTATCATTCTAAAGTATGGACCAAGACCTGCATATTCGTCCATTTTTTTATAGTTAAGCTCAATGGGATTCAGTTTAATTTTATCTGCTTCTGATTCTAGCAAATAGTTGTTGCGTACCATCTGGCTTAAAACTGTATTTCTTCGAACAAGGGCTAATTTTGGATTGCGCCTAGGGTTGTAAAGTGTAGTTCCTTTTAGCATACCAATAAGAACAGCGGACTCCTGAACATTTAATCGGTCTGGCTCTTTTTGAAAAAAAGTTTTAGCAGCATTTCTAATACCAAATACGTTATCACCAAATGAAACCGTATTTAAGTATAGCGTAATGATTTCTTCTTTGGTAAAATTTCTTTCAAGTTTTACCGCAATCACTGATTCTTTTATTTTTTGAATGATTCTAAGTAAAATATTACTTGTGGTCCAGTTGTTGGTAAATAAATTTTTAGCAGTTTGCATGGTGATGGTACTAGCGCCACCTTCACTACCTAAAAAAAATAGGGCTCTACCTAGTGAGCGAGGGTCTATACCTTTATGATCATAAAATCTTTCATCTTCTGTAGCCACGAGCGCATTTACAACATGTTTACTAATGTCTTTATACTTTACATTGATCCGATCTTCTAAATAGTATTTACCCATGAGGGTTCCATCCTGTGCATATACCTGGCTCGCAAGTGATGCAGTAGGATTTTCGATATCATCAATAGAAGGCATGCTGCCCAGCCAGCCAAAGTTAATCATGAGTAAAAAAAGCCCTAGAGTTCCTAGGCTCCAAAAAATGATGCGCCAAAAAAATCGAACTGGTTTTGACATTTCCATAATAATATTTTTAATATGATAAGCCTTCTTCTTTTTTAGCAGGCTGTTTATTAATTTCTTTTTCTATTGTTTCTCTTTGCTTTAATACCTCAAGTACTTCTGTTGCCTTTTTTGCGATTGAAGTACCTGGATAGTTAGCGATTATCTTATTTAATTTTAATGTAGCAGCGCTATCTTCTCTTGTTTTCATTAATAGGGTAGCTTCCATAAATAAAAACTGGGGCGCCCAAATATCTTTACCATACTTACTTGTAACTTCTTCTTTTAAAGCGAGTGCTTTTTCATATGCCCCCTTAGAAAAATATTCATAAATAAGGTTATAGCTGAGATCGGCACTGCTCGTGGAAGGGGTAGTGGCCACCTCTTTTTTTGCCAACAGTTTACTGCTAGGAAATTTAGCTTTTAAAATCTCTTGAACAGAATCTGCTTTTTGTTGATCGCCTTTGACGCTATAGCAAAGTGCTAAGTTGTGGTAGGCTAAATCTAGTGACGCACCCGAATTAAACTTGCTGATGTAAAAACGGTAGGCCTCAATGGCAGAAGGGTAGTCCGATAAATTAAGCTGAAATATTTGTGCATTGTCAAGGAGTGCCTTTGCCCATTTTTGGTTGGAGGCTTCTAATTGCTTGGCTCCAGTAGGAATAGACTCAATTAAGGCTTCGAAACTAATAGCATTGCTGCTATCCTTATTTGCTGCATCTGAAGTGGCAACAGTGGCATTTGCATTAGTAGCCCCAATATTGGCATCGAGCGCAGCTTGTCTTCTCCAATTATCGAGATTTTGTCTATTACCCCATGTGGTTTTAAATGTAGTTGCTCCTTTAGAACGTAGTGCTTTATTTAAAAAATAGAAATCAGTGTTGCCGCCATTATTGAATATTTCATAGGTAGCTCCTCCATTTAGATCTGCTATTTTTTCTGAAACTATATCATCTTTTTCTTTGCGTAATTGTTTATATAATTTTCTTAGAAATACGGTTCGTTCAATTTCAGGAAGGTCAGCAATTTTTTGCAAACTATCTTCTAGTTGAATGGTTGTTAAATTGGCATTGATAAGTTGTAAAGCCGGTTTTCTTGTTTCAATTTTTTCTTTTTCAACCGCTTCTAAATTTTGCAGGTTTGCACTATCATAAAATTTATAAGCGTCACCATATTTTTTTTGATCATAATTGATATCGCCGAGTAATACAAATGATTTTTGTTTTTGTAATTCGTTATCGCTACTATTTTTAATACTTTCTAATAAATATTTTTGGGTAAGTTCATAATTCTTTTTTGAAAGTTCAATAGAGGCTGCTGCAAAATAAATGACGTCTTTGTATGCTTCGTATTTATCTCTTTTAGCCATAAGTAAGAGTGCTTTACTATCTGCTCCCGTAGTTGCGGCTAGTCTGTTTAAAGCAACGTTGGCGTATATTTCTAAGTATGGATCTTGTGCAATATCAATGGATTTCTGATAGTATTGTTTTGCTTGGTTGTTAAGGCCAGCTTTTTCAAATAGCTGTGCTGTTAGATAGGCTTTTCTTGATTTTTCTTTTTTGCTTTCTGCAAAAGAAATTGTTTTGGCTAAATAAGTAGCAGCTTGTTCAAAGCGTTCCCCTTTATAATTGCTGTAGGCCGTTAATTCATCTAAGGCTGGAATAAGCCTGGCAGGAAAAATTTTATCTGTTCTTAATAAAGCCATTAAACCGGTAGCTTCAGATTGTTTATTTTGTTCGAGGTAGGTTCTTATCATCCATAAAAAACTTTCGTTTCTGCTTGGGAGGGTAGTTGTTATTTTTTTCCAGATATTTCTTTTTTCATTGGTTGAAATCGTAAATACGCCATTTGCATTACTGATATTACTTCCAATAGGGATATCAGCGCCTTCATCTTTTGGTGCAAAAGCATAATTGACATACTTAAAAACTGCAAGGGCGGAATCGTAATCTTGACGGTGTAAATATGCTTTTCCTAAAATGATGTATAAATTATCGACCCAATCACTTCGTAAATCATGCAACAAAATACCTGCCGTACATTTGTAAATGATAGTGTCAATTTCGTCCTTAGCCGTGGTTTCTAAGCTATATGGGTAAAAGGGAAGTAGCACTGCATAATTTTCCTTTTGTTTTTCAGTGGCCCTTTCAATAATACCATCTAGGCGCAGGGTGGCATTAAAAACATAGTTGTACCTGGTAACCGTATTATTAAATATTCGTTTGGGTAACCTAAAGCCTTTTTCGCCTGTTTTTTCGGCAGGGAGCAGCCTTTCGGTGTAAGGTTTATTTTTTTGCAAACTTATGCCCGTATAGGGTTGAGCAACTAACGCTTTGGCCAGCCCAACCATCAAAATAAATACCAGTACATAGGTTTTCATGAATCTTAAAAATAGGCCTTAAAAATACATTTATTTCTGTTTTGCGGACGTAATAAAACAACTTTAAGGGCTACCTTTATGCTTATTTAACAATATGGACCCAATACCTACTAAAAACGAGCCTACCCGACGAGGTACCCATTACCGGTTGGTCGTAATGGACGATGACACTTTTGAAGAAGTTGTTACCCTCAAACTCTCTAGAACCAGTGTATATATTGGGCTAAGTAGCCTCTTTGTGTTTCTTATTGGCATCACCATTGTTTTTATTGCATTTACACCGCTCAAATATTATATCCCTGGATATGGAACCCGCGAAGGGCGTGCTGCACTTCAAAATTTGAAAATTAGAACCGATTCATTGGAGCAGGTAATTCGTTACAACGAACAATATTTTAATAGTATTAAAAAAGTGATGGAAGGAACTGATAAAGGATTACAATTAGATACCGTTTCGTTATCTATTCCTAAGGCCGAAGTGATTAACGATTAACTGTTTACACGATTACATTATCCGATGCCTCAAAAAAATCAAAATTCATTTTTGCAATATGCTAGTGTAGCAACGCAACTTTTAGTGGCGTTTGCATTTGCCGCCTTCGGCGGCAAATGGCTGGATCTCAAATTTTTTTCTCGAACACCTGTTTTTATCTGGATACTCCCACTCCTTGTAGGCATTGGAATGATTGTAAAAGTGATCAAAGACACCGATAAAAAATAAACCATGTTTAAATATTCAAAACAATTATATCCCATTGGTTTACTGTTCATTTTTGTAAATGCAGGAATCGAGTTTGGTCAAGAGCAACTCATTGCTTACAAGTTTGTACCAACCGTTATCGCGTATGCCAATGTGATACTTTTTTTAGTAACGCTTGTAGGATTAATAGCGCTCATCAATGCATCTAAAAATCCAAACCCAAATGTGCTCGTGCGAACCGTAATGGCAGCCATGGGGCTTCGTTTACTTGTTATTGCGGTAGCCGTTTTATTGTATATGAAACTAGCGGGCGCTTCCATTAGTCCACGCTCTGTGTATGCCGGATTAGCGCTCTATCCACTGTATACATGGCTTGAGATTAGACTATTTTTAAAATTGAACGTTAAAAAATAATGCCCATTAACGAGCATCCCATGCAGGCCTTGGCTGGTTTTTTACCAGACAAAAGTTTTGAGCAGGTGCTCGCGTATTTGCATGAATACCGGGTACATTTAACCATTACCAAACAGCGTAAATCGGTACTTGGTGATTATCGTCATCCGGGTAGGGGTGCCAACCACCGCATTAGTATCAATGGCAATTTAAACAAGTACGAATTTCTCATTACGTTTTTACATGAGCTTGCGCACCTTCTAACTTTCGAAAAATTTAGTAACCGCGTAGAAGCGCATGGTAAAGAATGGAAATTTTGTTACGGGCAGTTGTTGCAATCTTTTGTTATGCAACAAATTTTTCCGCCCGACGTAGAAAAAGCACTTCAAAAATCTATTTTAAATCCAGCGGCTACGGCTGGTGGTGAAACCGAACTCTTGATGGTACTTCGCGGCTACAACGAAAAGCAAAAGCCAGGATATGCTCTGGTAGCAAGTATTGCAGAGGGTTCGTTATTTGTAACAGATAATGGCCGCGTATTTTGTAGAGGGCCACTACGCCGCAAGCGTTACGAATGCACCGAGGTTAAAACCGGACTCCGTTATACGTTTAGCGCGCTATCAGAAGTAAGGCCCATTGTGCAACCACAATAAAAAAGGCGTCGAATATCGACGCCTTTTTTAAAATCATTAGAGGATAATTTGAAGCCCGTCAAATTTAAATGTAGGGCTGAAAAATTATTAAGCAACTGCTTTTTTAACAAGGTCGGCAGCTTCGCTTAATTGAATAGCTGATTGAACTTTAAGTCCACTCTCATCAATTAATTTTTTAGCTTCTACTGCATTGGTTCCTTGTAAACGAACAATGATTGGGATATTGATATTGCCTAATTTGTTAAAGGCTTCAATAACACCAGCAGCCACACGGTCACAACGAACGATACCGCCAAAGATGTTAATTAAAATAGCCTTTACGTTTGGATCTTTCATGATAATTCTAAAACCTGCTTCTACGGTTTGCGCATTTGCAGTACCACCTACGTCCAAAAAGTTAGCTGGCTCACCACCACTTAACTTAATCATATCCATGGTTGCCATTGCAAGACCTGCACCGTTTACCATACAACCTACGTTTCCATC
>JACCDP010827580.1_pt1 | contig 12261 bp, 17 predicted proteins | sample 7445841 | NCBI WGS metagenome assembly JACCDP01 (sample SAMN15323441, study PRJNA562643) | freshwater metagenome | isolation source: river surface water | place: USA:Blue River Watershed | collected 2017-08-17
ATAAAACAGAATCTGTATAATTTTTCATAATCTGTAGATATAGTATAATAAAAAAGGTAAATAAAAAAGGTATTAAAAAAAAAGAATATATAGAGATGATGAAAAAAGAAATATAAAAAATAATAAAAATTATTATAACTCATTTATGAAAAAGACACTCATTTATGAAAAAGAGAGTCATTTCTAGTATATATATAAAAAAAAGATGATAAAATGGGATAAAATGGAATAAAACAGAATCTGTATAATTTTTCATAATCTGTAGATATAGTATAATAAAAAAGGTAAATAAAAAGGGAAGGGGAAAAGGGGAATGATGAAAAGGTATTAAAAAAAAGAATATGTACAGATGATGAAAAAATAATGAGAAATTTTTATAACTCATTTATGAAAAAGAGACTCATTTCTGGTATATATGAGAAATGATGGAATATATAGTATAATAAAAAAAATAAAAGATATGGACCACGAATCTTTTATTAAAGTGAATAAAGATAAAAGTGTATTAAATGATATCTAATGCGTTATTAAAAGAGATAGTAAGATTATTAAAATTGTTAGCGATGAGTAATGCATCTTGATGATATTCATTACGAATAAAAGGGTCAAGACAGATATGATAATTATATTTAATATGTTGAGCTTCAAGAAGAGTAATAAAAACGTGAAAGTCATTTTCAAGTATAGAAACGAGTTGTTGAGGTGAATCGTATGTAATAGTAAAAGGAGAGTTATGTGATAAGGATAAATAATGAAATAAAACTTTGAAACGAGCCATTTGTAATATAAAGATGATAAATATGTGAAAAGATATTTCAATTTTTTAAATAATATATGAAAAAAATTGAAATGGGAAATAAAAAAAATAAAAAGGGAAAAGAATGGTACAATGGATAGGGGAAAATAAGATAGATAAATTTGAAGAAGAATACAGGAACATAAAAAAAGAAGAAGTAGAAATAATAGATATACATATGAAAGATATAGCAAGAGAAATTTATATAAGAGAAGAGAAATATGAGAATGGAAAATTTAATTATTCAACTTTATGTACTCAAAAAGAATATGAATTGTTATATTCAATATTAAATATAATAAGTGAAAATTTAAAAGCAGAGACAGATATGTTTATAAAAAATTATGAAGAATCAACAGTTGATTTTTCATGGACAGAAATAGAAATACCAGCTTTATATAAAAATAGTGTATTAAATGAAAATTCAATAAATTATAGTTTTATTCTAGAAAGATATTAAAAAAAATAAAAAGAACTAACACTTTACAGGTAAGTATTTTTTTTACAAAAAAAGGTGTTATAATAGGGAGGTGGAAGTGCTGAATTTTCGTAGAAAAGATGGGGGAAGCAACGAACTCAAAAACAATAATTAAATGAGAATCTGTGGTTTTAAAATATAAAATTCATCAGGATATGAAGGGTTATCAATTAATGAACCGAAAACAATAAAACCATCAATAGGGTGAATACCATCTTTGTCAGGGTCAATCCAATTATCTTTATTTTGTTGAAAAGAGAATATACCATGTGAATGATAAGTTAAACTATAAATATGAATTTTAAAAATATTAGAAGTAACAAATTGAATAGAGATTTTGATAATTCCATCAAAAGTGTGTCCATCAAAAGTGTGTAAATCATATATAAGATGATTTAAATACCAAGAAACGATTTGATCAGGGAAATCAGGTTTATTATAATGAGTTTCAACAGCGAAATAGAAAGAATATGTGTAAATAAGATGTGTATGCGTAAGAGAATGAAAATTGTCAACCATAGCTTCTCTAAATCCAGTAATATTATCGTTAATAATCATTTTTTTTGTTTTTTTATTTTATATAAAAAAAAGGGGTTCAATTTTTTTTGAAAAAGGGCATGGTCCGCTACCCAATAAAGATATTATATATGAAAATTGAGTTGAAGAAGAGTATTATAGTTATCAATTGTTCTAGAAATATTGGAAAGTTGATTGATAAATAAAGGAATATTTTTAGAATAATTTAAGAAAGTATAATCAATAATATCTTGAATATTTTTTTTAATTTTAGACATTAAATGAATATCATCTTTTCTGTAGATGAAAGTTAAAAGGTTGAATTTGTTGATAACATAAAATAGTTGTAATTCAAAAATACTACCTTTTTTTAAAATATCAAGATCAAATACCATAAAACCATTATTTTGTTTTAAACTGTACGTGATAGAATCGATAGGGGTAACCTGTTGAGAGAAAGTAAGCATTGATAAATTTGTTTTTTATTCTATTAAATATTGTTAAAAAACGTTTCAATTTTTATAAAAAAAGGTTTTTAGTAGGGTTTTTTATATGAGTGGTATATCCTACAAAGCAACGAGACCTTAAAACATGAAAGTTTACATACCACCGATTTCAAGAAATGAGGGTTCATGAATATTTAAATTTTGGAATTGAAATGAATCGAAATCAAAAGCAATTTTGCGTTGTTTGAATGTTCTAGGACTGAAAGGGTCATCAAGGAAATCACTATCATCATCACTATAATCGTGACGTTTTCTCTTGATAGAATAAAAATCAGTAATGAGACTTTGTTTGATATCCTTATGAATGCCATGTTTCGAAGCAGATTTCCAATAATCATCACCATAATCAATAAATAATTCAGTATATTGATAAATATTTTTAGATGCGATAAAGACGATATGAACTTCTTGCAGATTGTTAATATCATGTAAATGAAACTTGACATTAACATTAGGATTATCAGAATGATTTAAAACAGACATCATAGAAATACATTTAGAACCATCGATGTAAAAGTCTTTTAAGCCATATGCGAAGTCATAACGCCAATCGTCAGCATCATCACGTTCACTTTCATGCTTAAGTGTGCCGAGATAGCAACCGATTTTAGTACCCTTTTGAATGAACTGTTTAGCTCGAACACCTTTTCCCATGTTAGGAGTGTTGAAAATCTCACAAAAGTCATTAGAATTAGGACAAGGATAAGAAGGAGAAGGATTTTTAATCAAGTCCTTTAAAACATATTCATCAAGAAAGTATTCAAGTTCCTTTAAATCATGTTCGTATGGTGTTTTGAAAATGTCAACCAAGTATTTTGCTTGTTCTTTAGTCTCTTCACTAAAATATTCTAACATAGTTCCTAATTGATTCAGCTTACATGTTTATAATAAATTATAAAAAAAACAATTTCAATTTTTTAAATAAAAAAAGGTTTTTTAGTAGGAGGGGAATATAGGTTCCCTACATAGCTACAACACCAATAACTAAAATGAATAAATGTAGTGATTTAATCACTATTATGACCATCATAACTATTAGACTGACAAGAATCAAGGTCATCATATTCTAGTGTTTCAATAATAATACGCATTTTTTCAATAGTTTGATTAATAAGAGAATAAGTATCAGTAGTAACTTTATTATAGATATAATCTAATAAAACTAATGCAATAGTATCTTGATAAATAGAAGCCGTAATACCATAATATTGTAAACAACTACAAATAGTAATTGCTTTATAAATATTTTTTTCAAAATATGTACCTGTGTCAAAATCATCAAATGATAATAAATTACAAATACCTGTATCTTTGTCCTCTATTAATTCATCTTTTAACATATATGCTCTTTCCTTATTGATAATAATTATACCTGTAATTTCGTTAAGAATATCAAATTTGTATTTGAATATATCTTGATAATTGATAGCCATTTAAAATAATGTCTTGTGATGAATATATTTTTTTGTAAAAAAAGTTATTTCAATTTTTTTTAATTCATGAAAAAAAAAGGTTTTTTTGTAGGGGGTCACACGCCCATTACACACTGCTCCATTTTCGTAGAACAGGAGGGGTGAGAGGGGAACCTGGGTTCCCTACATAGCTACGACACCTTTAAACTATTTTTATCCACAATTTACTGTAGGATTTTATTAAGCTTTTTTGTGGCGAATGAAGTGATTTTGAGTAAGTCCTTTACTGAAAAGTTGTGTTTTTCAAACCATTCATCAATATAGTCAACTTTAATATCAATATGTTCGATGATAAGTTCAATGTCTTCTCCATTTTGTTTTTGATAGCTGCATGCTTCTTCATCTTCTCCATCAAGAATGCTGGCTTGTTTTAATTTCTCTTGCATCTTTGCAATTTCCTCTATTTTGCCTTCATCGTTTTTAAATAATGCTTCAAATAACAAGTCTTCAGTGGCGTCTCCAAGGTTAGAAAAGTTGTTTTTTTCTCTGAATTCTTCCAACCTAATATGAAATTCTTGTCTTGTGTCCCACAATTTTAAATCAATTTCCTGAACGATTTCGTCCTCTTTTTCAGTCCGTAAAAGTTTCTTGTTGTCTGTAAGTCCGTCTTGATAAGCTAAGAAAATTTCTTCTTTTTGTTGGTCCGATACATATGATATGTTGCAATCCCAATTCATCTCTTCTTCGATTTCAGTAAACCAGTTATTAAACCAATTGGTAAATTCAGCGTCATAAGTCTTGTTTCCGTTGTAAGTCATAGTAGCCATAATTGTTCTTGTTTTTGTTGTTGTAAACATGCATAGTAATTAAAAATATAAATCCATTTCAATTTTTTTTTATTCATAAAAAAAAAGGTTTTTTTGTAGGGGGTCACACGCCCATTACACACTGCTCCATTTTCATAGAACAGGAGTGGTGACAGGGCAACATAGATTCCCTACATAGCTACAACACCTTGAAACTATTTTTATCCACAATTTACTGTAGGATTTTATTAAGCTTTTTTGTGGCGAATGAACTGATTTTGAGTAAGTCCTTTACTGAAAAGTTGTGTTTTTCAAACCATTCATCAATATAGTCAACTTTAATATCAATATGTTCGTAGATAAGTTCAATGTCTTCTTTATTTTGTTCTAGCTCTTGATCTTGAATCAGTATGTCATCTTCCCAAACGCCCACACCTAGAACATCACCATTAGCCGATCTAATAATTCCTCTTCCGTGTCTCATTCCGTTCTTAAATTCACCTTCGTAAACGCTACCATTTGCATAGGTAGTCTTTCCTCTTCCGCTTCTCACTCCTTGATTCCATTCACCTTCGTAAACATTACCATTTCGATAGGTCATCTTTCCTCTTCCGCTTCTCTCTCCGTGCTTCCATTCACCCTCGTAAACATTACCATTTCGATAGGTAGTCTTTCCTCTTCCGTCTCTGTCTCCGCGCTTCCATTCACCTTCGTAAACATCACCATTTTCATAGGTAGTCTTTCCTCTTCCGCTTCTCATTCCGTTATCCCATTCACCTTCGTAAACTGTACCATTTGCATAGGTATATTTTCCTCTTCCGCTTCTCGCTCCGTCCTTAAATTCACCTTCGTAAACATCACCATTTCGATAGGTAATCATTCCTCTTGCGTTTGCTTTGTCATACTTCCATTCACCATTTCGATAGGTAGTCTTTCCTCTTCCGTTTGCTTTGTCATACTTCCATTCACCCTTGTAAACATCACCATTTGCATAGGTAGATTCACCTTCGTAGTATTCGGGGTCTGCATCGTTAAACCAATTGGTAATAAATTCAGCGTCATAAGTCTTGTTTCCGTTGTAAGTCATAGTAGCCATAATTGTTCTTGTTGTTGTTGTTGTAAACATGCAACATAATTATAAATATAAATCCATTTCAATTTTTTTTTAATTCATATAAAAAAAGGTTTTGTAGCTACGACACCTTAAAACTATATAGTTGATAATTCACTTTATAAATTTATAATGTTTATTTGAAGTTCTCATACTTCTTTGCAATATTTCTTTACAATATTCTGTATTGTGTCTTGATCGTTTTCAAAGAATGCTCCAAATAATAATTCTTCCATAAAGTCTCCAATATCAGTAAAGTTGTATTTTTCACCAAATTCGTCCAACCAATCAGGAAATTCTTGTATTTTCTTTCGCAATTTTAAATCAATTTCCTGAACGATTGCTTGCTCTTTTTCACTAAACAAGTTAGAATTAAGACTCTCAGTAAGTCCCTGTTGAAAAGCTAAGAAAAGTTGTTCTTTTTGTTGGTCAGATATAAATGATGGGTAAATAATTTCCCAATCCATCTCTTCTGCAATTTTATCAAACCATTTATAAAACCAATCGTTAAATTCAGCGTCATAAGTCTTGTTTCCGTTGTAAGTGTGTACTTCAGTAGCCATAATTGATCTTGTTGTTGTAAATATGCATAGTAATTATAAATCCATTTCAATTTTTTTAATTAATGAAAAAAAAGGTTTTGTAGCTACTGACACCTTAAAACTATTTGGGTTTGTCTTGTATTTAGTCAAAATCGCTATGTCCGTCATAACTATTTGTCATATCATCTTCTTCGTTGATTCGTTCATGTTCTTCTTCACATTCGATAATGTCATTCTCGATTTGAGAAATAACATTATCTAATATGTTAAGGGTTGTGTCAGTAATATTGTCATTGAGATAATCCAACAAAGCAAGACCAAGTTGATTTTCATAACAAGATAATGACTCAGGCGTCATAATGTATAAGCAGTTGAATGAATCGACAACATTATAAATATGCTTTTCGATATCAGTTCCTGTGGCAAAGTCTTCAAAATACAATATATTCGCTTCACCTGTTTCTTCATCTTCAAACAACTCGTCTTTTAACTTATATGCCAGCTCCGTCTTTTTGATGATAATTCCTGTTATAAAGTTTGAATCGTCGAACTTGTATTCAAAAATACCTTCATGAAATTTGATGTCCGTTACCATTTGAAATGAGGTTGAGTTGCATTTAATTTTTTAATAAAATCTATTTCAATTTTTTTTTAATTTATATAAAAAAAAGGTTTTATAGCTACGGACACCTTAAAACTATTTGGTCTTGAACTTTGTCTTGAATTTATGAGTCAATATTGTATTTTTGGTTTTGATCAGGAGTATCAATAGGATATTCACCACGGATAGTGATGCTTGATTTTGCATCAACAACGCAAACATCATCTTGATTGGGGTTAGAAAGTTGATGTTTTAATTCGCCCCAATCACCTTCGTGGTTTTTCAAACTAATGATAGTGATACTGAATGTATGCTTTGTAGAATAGAATGAAAACAGACGTTGGATTGAAATACGCATAACATCCTTCCCATCGAAGAGTTCCGTGATTATTTGCTTTGATGGGCCATTCATATACCAATCCAAGACCTTTGTGATAACAACGTTGTGATGTGAATCTTCATTTGCAGGGAATCCATCATATTTGATATGAACGTAGAAGAAGAATTGATACGCCCATACCGATCCTTCATGAAGATACTCACTTACATTATTGCGTTCGGCAAGTATTTCCATTGCATCTTCCATCTCAGGTGTAACATCTTGGCGATTGTATCTAATCTTGGTTGTGTAATTTTTTGGCTTGATTTGGTTGGAAGAACTCAATAAATCGAAGGACATTTTTTCTCGTAACCTGGTTGCTTTTGGCTGCATTATAATTATTAAAGACAAATTATTTCAATTTTTTTAAATTACAAAACGATACAACATTAAAAAAAATGTTGGGGTTGATGAAACCCGTGTGCATGTGCGTGTGAAATACTTACATTTTATTTATCTTCCAACTTAGAATGCTGACGCAATTCCTCTTGTGCACGAGTAATCCTCCTTATTTGTATTCGTTGTATTTATTACGAAGTTCAATCAGCCTGGCCTTCTCGTCTTCACAAAATGAAAGTCTTTCTTCATCTTGTCCAGCACGAATTGCGTCCATCTTGTCTGCTTCAATCCAACAGTAAATGTCATCAAAGGTATTCTCTTGTTCTCCAAGTAAGTAAGCTTCAAACAACATATTCTCATAATTCGGTGTAATAAGACAACTTGCAAAGTCGTTTCTACGACGAAATTCCTTGAGCCAGGCAGGAAACGCTTTTCTCTTTTCCTCCATGTAAGTGTTATCTCCGTTGTAAGTTTGTACCTCAGTAGCCATCATTGTTGTTCTTGTTGTTGTTGTTGTAAACATGCAACATAATTATAAATATAATTCCATTTCAATTTTTTTAAATTCATAAAAAAAATGGGTTGACGAAACCCTGTGTATGTGAAGTGCGTATCCTTACCTGTAATACTTGCAAGCCCAAAAGGAAAGAGTAAGATTATTTCCTGTATTGACGGTAGTAGGCAACCTTTTCATCGAGGTCAAACTTGTATTTTGGGAGGAAAGTATTCTTAGAATTGTAAATCCAATTTTCAACAATAATTTTGCGATCGTGTGGAATACCGAAAACCTCCAAAGTATTGTTGTTTTTGAGAGCTATTTGTGCCTTTGGTATGAAAGCGATTTCATTGGTATAATTGAGCCAACACAAATATAATTCACGAAATTCGAATTTACTAAGAGAACCGACATCAGCTCTTTTAAGCCAAAACATAAAATCTTTGTCAGATAAAGGGTAGTTGATATCATGATGCAAAGAAGTTAATTGAGGTAGTATTTCTAGTCTCACTTGTCTTGTAGGGCGAGCTTCAATAATGCGGATATTTTGCATTTCTAACACTTGATAACTGGAACTTGATAACTGGAACTTGCATTATATTTATATGAATGAAATCATTTCAATTTTTTTGTGAGAAAATATTTTTATTAGATTAAAAAATCGCATAAAAAAAGGTTTGGGGCATATTCCGCTACCCCATACTAACCGCACTTAGTATATGTCTTGGTCTTTACTCTTCGTCTTCGCTATATACCCACTCGATTTGATAAGGGTCTTGATGCCATTTACCTACTGAATTCTTGTCCCTTTTTTTATAAAATAGATTGTTTTCAGTATCACGATAGAAGATGACACCGGAAACACAGACAGCTTCTCGTTGGATTTTTTGTTCTTGTTCATCGTCAGACATTTTTGTAACTTGATTGGTCTTGGAAATTGAATTATATTTATATGAATCAAATCATTTCAATTTTTTTGTGAGAAAAAAATAGGATTAAATTTAAATGGGCTACATGTAGAAAAAAAAGTTGTTGGCATAATCCACATGCCTTGACGAATGCTGTGTGTGTTACTTACCTTATATGCAGAGAGTCTTGAAGTGGTGAAAGTTTTTCAAAACTGCTTTTTTTTCGCTTTTATGCATTCTCGAAAAACTTTTCTTGGTGTTCATGATTTGTTGAGACAATACATAGTCAACCTGTCTTTCATCTTCACCACTAGAGTTCTTGACATCTAACCATGCTTTCCAAATCCAAACTAATTCCATAGTACCTTGTTGCAATAGGAAGATTTCCAATTCGGTAAAATGCATTTCGATGAAATTCATGAACTCATCATTCATGAGTGCATCGTTGTGGATACGGTTGTTGATATCTTCGAATCTAGACATCTTGATAACTGGATAACTGGAACTTGATTGGTGTTGTAAACATGCAACATAATTATAAATATAATTCCATTTCAATTTTTTTTAAAGACAATATTTTTATTAGATTAAAAATCGTATAAAAAAAATGGTTTGGGGCATGGTCCACTTCCCCATACTAAGTCGTTATCCGCACTTAGTATTTGTCTTGGTCTTGGTCTTGGTCTTGGTCTTTATTCTTCGTCATCAAACATCATGATCTCGTTAGTTTCTCTGTCCCATACACCGACAGCTTCCTTGGTGTTGATATCAAACAGATTGTCTTCAGCGTCGCAATAGTACTTGACATTGTCAATACTGACAATTTCTACTTTGGTTTCTTCTTCATCGTCTTCGTGTTCGCTGATAGTAACCTCATCTTCTTCGTGTGAAACGTTTGAGTTTTGTTGAGAAGCGACAGCTTTAGCAATGAGGTCTTCAGTAGGAACGCCGACAGCATCAGTTGTCTTGGGCTTGGCAGGGCGACCGCGTTTCTTCTTCTCAGCTTCAGGTTCAGCAGCTTTGGCAGCTTTTTTAGCAGCTTCCTTTTCAGCTTTCCTTGCTTCACGTTCAAGCTTCTTGGCTTCCTTGGCAGCTTCCTTTTCAGCTTCAGTCTTCTTCTTTGGATTAGGAACAACGACATCATCACTGACATCACTATTGGAAGCAGTAGAAGATGAACCTTTAGGACGACCACGTGCCTTGATGACTTTCTCGAAGTTTTCTTCAGGAATGGAGAGATTGTGCTTTGTTGCTTCAGCAATAACATCATCGATCGCTATTTTCAATTTATCGATGACATTTGCAAGAGGGAGAGGACGTTTGCCGTCAGGAGTGACGTATTCCATAGGAGCAACAGCTTCACGATCAGTAACAGTTCCGTAGGGAGGCAAATGGCTCAAGTTCTTCTCATGATTAATCATCTTTACGCAAGTTGAGCAAAATTGTCCATCAACAGGCTTTTGGTTAATGCATTGGGAGTAGAGACCATGATGAAGACGAATCGCTTCGCAATGAGAATCAATACGCTTACCGCACCAAGGGATAATCTTGGCAACATCTTTTGCTTCACGCTCAGCCTTCTTAGCTTCCTTCTCAGCAGCGAGTTGAGCGAGCTTTTCAGCTTTCTTAGCTTCACGCTCAGCTTTCTTAGCTTCCTTCTCAGCAGCGAGTTGAGCGAGCTTTTCAGCCTTTTTAGCTTCACGTTCCGCTTTCTTCGCTTCTTTGATAGCTTCTTTCTCTTCTTCAGTCATGTTCGTTGTGTCAGGTTTAGGCTCTTTTGGAACACGTGTTTTCTTTGGCTGTTCGACGGGTTTCTTTTCAGCAAGCTTGGATTTGGCATCATCGATTTCAAAGTTGTAGATCTCACTGAGTGTAACCAAGAGTTCGTTCATGTTGAGCTCGATAAGACGTTCGACACCAGCATTGATGCGATTCATTTCACCGAGAGTAAGCTTTCTCTTTGGTTTGCGTTCCTTCTTGGATTTTTCAGCATCAGCATCAGCAGGAGCATCAGCAGATTCAGTTGGTACAGGGAAAACTTCGGTTTCGGTGTTGAGAATTTCAACAACTTCACGATCTTCAACAGAGCGAATCTCTTCATCACGAGCAAATTCGGCATCAAGATTCTTTGAAACCTTGTTCATCTCTTTGCGGTCAGCATCAGTCTTGGTCACTTTCTTGACGATTTTCTTGGGAGCAGAGGGGATAGCGATGGGAGCAACGGTAGCAGACATTTGTTTGATTGGGGTGTTTGTTGGTAATACTTGGTAACTCGTTTGTAACGTGCATAACAAATATACTAAGAAAATCATTTCAATTTTTTTTGTGAGAAATAATAGGGAAAAAATAGGATTAAATTTAAATGGGCTACATGTAGAAAAAAAAGTTGATGGCATAATCCACATGCCTTGATGAATGCTGTGCGTGTTACTTACCTTGATGATTTGTACCTTTTGAAACCGAGATTCTTCAAATTTGCAGTTGCAGTTTTCAATTTTTCCTGTGCATGAATATAATTTTCGGTAGCTGTTGACACATTTCTTGTTAATATCTCCGTGTATCTGTTCTGCATGGATATCAGCTTCTGCGTGTGGATCCTGAAGTTGTAACAGTTGGCAAATTTGCAATCTTCACAGTCGCAATCAAAATCCTCGCCCTTGATCTTCACATTGATATACTTCGTAACCTCCATCTTGAATTCTTGCATTCTATTTAATCGTAACAAATCATTTCAATTTTTTTTGTAAGATTAATATTCCATTAGGCTCATGCCTTGAGAGATTTCGATGCTTGAAAATAATCCTTTATTTTTCATGAAGAGTTTGGTTTTAACTGCATGACAATTAGGGCAAAGTGCTTGTAAATTGTTGATACTGTTGTTATGCGTAAGGCAGTATTCTTCGATATGATCAAATTCATACTTAGATTCATCAAAGTATCCATTTTCATATTTCCACAGAAGACATTTATATCCATTTATGCCATATTTATTGCCACACCGATAATCCTGTTGCTGTAATATCTGTTTTTTTACCTTATCTGTTATCACCCGAGATGCTCTTTTTTCATCAATTTCCATCATTTTATGCCTTTTTCCTCTTACCTCCCCTTTAAATATCCATATTAAATCAATTTTTTTATATGATTAAATCCTATTAAATTAAAATAATCCTATTATTTTTGCCCTATTATTTGCCCTATTTAATTAAAATAATCGATTATTCTTCAATTATTTTATCAATTATTTGATTATTTTTTGTCACTCATTTCTCATTTTGTCACTCATTTCTGGGCATCAATTATTATATATATAATGCCTTTTTATGAGGAGGGGTACGCCCAAAGACCCCCAAATGCCCTATTATTTACCC
>JACCDP011315920.1_pt1 | contig 12261 bp, 8 predicted proteins | sample 7445841 | NCBI WGS metagenome assembly JACCDP01 (sample SAMN15323441, study PRJNA562643) | freshwater metagenome | isolation source: river surface water | place: USA:Blue River Watershed | collected 2017-08-17
TTGGCACCATCAGCATCCGACAGAAACTCGCCAAGGCGCTAAATCTAAACCAAACGTATGTGAACGAGTTGATTTGGCGCGACTTTTACATGCAAATACTTTGGCATTTCCCTCACGTTGTTTCGGGTGCATTCAAACCTCAGTACGATCGAATTCAATGGAGAAACAACGAAGAAGAATTTGAAGCTTGGAAAGCGGGAAATACGGGCTATCCCATTGTGGATGCTGGCATGCGGGAATTAGCCACTACCGGATTTATGCATAATCGCGTCCGCATGATCGTAGCTAGTTTTTTAACCAAACACTTATTGATCGATTGGCGATGGGGCGAAGCATGGTTTGCGGAAAAACTATTGGATTTTGAATTGGCATCCAACAACGGCGGTTGGCAGTGGGCGGCGGGTTCTGGCGTAGACGCAGCGCCGTACTTCCGAATCTTTAATCCATCGGCACAAACCGATAAATTTGATAAAACCAAGACCTACATCAGACAATGGGTTCCAGAATTTGATTCATTAACCTACATAAAACCCATCGTGGATCATGCCATGGCGCGGGTAAGATGCTTGGAAACCTACGACCGAGCACTTAAGGGGTAAATCACGTACGTTTGGACTTAAAAACAAGAGGAATTATCACTTCTTCAATTCGCCTCCGCTGGCGGCCAACAAATAGCTCTTAATGAATGGCCATAGCTCACCGTCCATTACGTTTTGAACATTGGAGGTTTCTTCGCCCGTTCTTACATCTTTTACCAATTTGTAGGGATGAAATACGTAATTTCTGATTTGAGAACCCCACTCGATTTTCATTTTGGAGTCTTCAATTTCGGCTCTTGCTGCATTACGTTTAGCCACTTCCATTTCATACAATCGCGATTTTAGCATTTGCATGGCTCGTTCGCGGTTACCAATTTGGTTACGTTCTACCTGACAAACCACCACGATCCCTGTGGGAATGTGGGTTAATTGCACTTTGGTTTCCACCTTGTTCACGTTCTGTCCGCCGGCACCACCGCTTCGGGAAGTGTGCAACTCAATATCGGAGGGTTTAATTTCAATTTCAATGGTATCGTCCACCAAGGGATATGCGTACACACTCACAAAGGAGGTGTGCCTGCGCGCATTGGAGTCGAACGGCGATATCCTCACCATTCGGTGTACTCCATTTTCCCCTTTGAGATACCCAAACGCAAAATCCCCTCTAAATTCTAGGGAAACACTTTTAATTCCGGCTACTTCCCCATCCTGTCGGTCCAATTCAGAGATCGACATTCCGTTTTTCTCTCCCCACATCAGATACATACGCATGAGCATTTCGGCCCAATCGCAGCTTTCTGTCCCTCCCGCTCCTGCATTGATCTCCAACACGCAACCCAATTTATCTTCTTCGTTTTGGAGCATATTTTTAAACTCCAATTCCTCCACGGCTTCAATCAATTTCTCGTATTGTTGATGTACTTCTTCGGAAGTGGCTTCTCCCATTTCTTGAAACTCCACGAGCACCTCCAAATCGCCCATAATGGACTCTATGGCCCCATAAGCATCGGTCCAAATCTTCTTTTCTCTAATCTTGCGCATGTGCGCTTCCGCTTTTTTGGGATCATCCCAAAAACCGGGATCTAGGGTTTGGGATTCTTCGTCTGCGATTTCCGCTAATTTTCTATCCAAGTCAAAGATACCTCCTCAAAGCCTCTGCCCGGCCTTTTATATCCTTATGTTGCTCTGCATTCACAGCACGAAATTAGGCAATTTAAAACAAATTGAAGTCGGCCTCCGCCAAAAACGGAAAACGCTCTCGAAAATTCATCAAAGGACTGTGCTCCAAAGTAACGTGCGCAAGACTTTCCCGTTCAAAGGGAGGCAATAAATATTCGCCGTCATAGGACACCACTTGGGAATGACCCGAATGTTTAATTCCGTTGCCATCCACGCCCACGCGATTCACCGCTATGGTATAACATTGATTCTCTATGCTGCGTGCTTTTAGCAGGGTATCCCAAGCCATCATCCTGGATTGCGGCCAATTGGCAACCACCAACAAAACTTCCGGAATCGCAGCATCGTGCTTCACCTCTGGATTAAATCCAATTTGATTTTGCTGACGAATGCTAGGCTCCTCACGAACTTCTATATTCGATAAATATTGAATTCTCGAATTGCTTGAATTACCCAAGAATGCTTTGCGTATCCAAGCGGGGAATCGAAGATCAAAACACACCATGGGCACTATTTTCCAACCTTGGAATTCAAATAAGGTTGTTTCGCTGCCTGACCCATAATGTTGGTCTTCCTTTGCATACGAAAAAAGGTGCTTTTTATCGTATTGTGCGATTACTTTACCGTTATGAATTGCAAAAAATCGATTGAAATGGGTATTATTTTCTTTATACGATAAAGACAAACAAATACACATATCATCGCTTTTATCCTTTAGCCATTTCATGGTATCGCTGTCTGCAAATTCCGCATGCAATTCGGGTTGCATGGTAAACCCTGTAGATGCCATTTCTGGTAATACCACTAGGGAGTTTGACGGAATTTGTTTCAGGTGCCATTCCCACCGCAAACGGTTGGCCTTTGCGTTTTCCCAGGCCAAATCCGTTTGAACCAAATAGGTTTGCAGTGCGGGTATGGGTGAGTTCATCATGAGCAAAGGAGTATAAAACAAATTAGAGTTTATTCAATATCGATGCTGCTTTTTGGAGGGTATCGTCGTTTTTCGCAAAACAAAATCGCATATAGGTCCCATGCAACGGTTGCTTGGAAAACGCACTCAACGGTATGGCAGCCAATCCATGTTCTACCGTTAACTCCACGGCAAAATCAACATCGGATTTGGAGGTAACGGCTCCTACATCGGCTACTAAGAAATAAGCTCCTTGGCAGGATAACCAAGGCATTTTGGGTGTATTCAGCGCGCTCAAAAAGGTATCTCTTTTGTATTGCATGAGTTGCGAAACGCTTGCTTCGTATTGGGGGTTGTCGGCTAAAAAATGGTAGGCCGCCACCTGCATAGGCGTATTGGAAGCAAAGGCTAGAAACTGAAACACCTTTCTCAATTCTACCGTAATCCGGGCCGATGCGGTAAGATACCCCAATTTCCAACCGGTGGCGTGAAATGTTTTGCCAAAAGAAGATACAGCAATGGAACGATTTACAAGTTCCGGTATTTGCAACACGGATACGTGTTCTTTCCCATCCAAAACCATGTGCTCGTACACTTCGTCGGACAGCACCAGAGCATTGGAGTTCTTAAGAATATCGGACAACATGCGCCAATCTTGGCGCTCCATGATGCAACCCAACGGGTTATGCGGGGTATTGATCAATACAATTCGGGTTTTGTGGGTTAACAATTGCTGGATTTCATCCCAAGGCCAGGGGGATTCTCCGCGATGCATCGCATCCATGCGCAAATTAGCACGTTTCACCACACCCCCATTTAACTCAATCACCGGTGCATAGGAATCGTAACCTGGATCTACGATGATTACCTCTTCTCCCGGTTGCACCAATGCTGTTAAAGCGACATATAAGCCTGCGGTAGCTCCAGGTACCACGGTTATCTCAGACTCCCAATCCATAGACACACCCCGCCACTGTAAAATCCTGGCCGCTAGCAATTGTCGCAGTTCAGGAATCCCGGGCATAGGAGCATATTGATTTCTTCCCAGCCGCATTGCGTTGTTCACGGCGTCTTGCAATTCTACAGGGGGATTAAATTCCGGAAAGCCTTGGGAAAGATTGATGGCTTGGTGTTTAACCGCCAATCCCGACATTACTGAAAATATCGAGGCACCATAACCGGGTAATTTGGATGTATTTTCCATAGGATCCCTGCAATTGAATCCTTACGAAAATAATGGATTAAGAACCGAAGGCTATAAACAGGTTATCACCATTTATGCTTAACGAATAAGTAAAAAGGTACCATAGTCCGTATGCTTCACTCCACTTTTATCAATGGTATACAAGGAGAAAATATAGGATCCGCCAGCGGCTTCTTTACCGTTGTACTTGCCATCCCAACACCCTTTAAAATCGTTACTCTGATAGATAAGTTGACCCCAAGGATTGAATATTTGAAAATCAAATCGACTCAAATAGGGAGAAATGGTTGGGGCATAACAATCGTTGAGTCGATCATCGTTGGGCGTAAAAGTATTTGGGATGTAATGAAAATATAGGGGATAAAAGGGTCCGATTACTTTTTCTATGGTATCCAAACAATTTTCATCGCTTACAACCTTAAGCAATACCGTTTTGTAGCCTGTATCTTGGAAAGTAAAAGATGGATTGGGAAATGAACTTTGCATAAAATTGGATAATTGATAATCCCAACTTACTACTTCAGGCGTTGAAACATTTTTCAACCATATACTCATATCCACGTTATACGGTACAAAAGAATCCAATTTAAAATCCGCCATGGGTTTCTTTTTAACTTTAATGATACGATTCAGTAACAACGTATCCTTGCAGGCAGCTTGTGTTTCTACAACGAGTAATCCAGAATAATACCCCGCTTTGGGCATTTTCATCACGACCGTGGAACCTTCTGCTGTCTGCCCCCCTATTTTCCATGTATGTTTCACCACGGGTTCGTTGTTGCAGAAAGAAGTGGAAACCAGTGTATTTAGATAGGGATAGCAAACCGAATCTCCTGAAGCCGATAGATTTATCCTCTCTCTTACAAACAACGTTTTATACAAAGTATCCTTGCATGCTTGTTGATTTAAAGTATACAACACCAGGTTATAGGTTCCCGGTGCACCGTAGGAGTGTGAACTTTGCAAACCGGAAGTAACCGCACCGTCTCCCCAATCCCATTGATTGCTTACCATGTTAACGGAAGCATTTGAAGAAGTTGGATTGATTGTAAATTTATTATAGTTAAAGCAACTAGTAGCAGGCGATGTGGAAATGTCGATGTATGAATTGGGAACTATGGTTGTTGGCTTTGTAAAGGTGTCTCGGCAAAATTTGTCCGTAGTTGCTACCAGCGATACAGGGAATTTACCTACAGCTGGATATTTATAATTGTTGATCGATGTCCCTACCAGTGAATTTCCAATTCCATCATACCATTGGAACGACAAACTGCCTTTTACTACATTGGATGCATTGTATGTGCTCATCCCTTTTCCTTTAAAACACACTATGGAATCAACTGTAAATTTAGCATTGGGTGTTGGGTGGATATTAATTTTAATCTCAGTAGAATCTTCGCATCCAACACCCGAGGTAACCTTTAATTTCACCGGGAAAGTGCCTATTTTACTGAAATGATAAAGCCAATAATTCGGATCGGTATATTTTTTATTTTCAATTGTCCAAATGATATTGAATGATCCCTCTTGAATGGAAGATGTACTAAACAATTGAACCCGATTGTAACGATCGCAACTATCAATCAGGGTATAATTTATGGCGGCTACTGGTTGATCATTGACTTTTATTTGGCGTTTAAAAGTATCTAAGCAGTTTTTATCTGTAGTTGCAATCACTTGAACATTCTTTTTACCAAAGAAACTATAGGATATTGGCGATGGAGTTTTTAAATTCGATACTTTACCTTCATCTAAGGACCAAGAATATGCTACAGTCCCAGACAATACACTGCTGTTGTTGATGAATTGATAGCTATTACCCGATAAACATTGAGAATCTCTAACCACACCGATTTTTAATTGCGTTTGGGGATGAATAACTACCGTTTTATCGATTGAGTCTGTGCAATTGAATCCACTTTTAGCAATTAATTTAATTTGGTATGTTTTGGGTGTGGTAAATTTCTTAGTGATGGTTGAAGCGTAATATTTGGTAGTATCGGAAAGCACCCATTCGTAGGTCATGGAACCTTCTGGAATACTGGAATTGTTTAGGGTAGTATACACGTTGCCCTTCAAACATCGGTCGGTAAAATTCCCGGTAAAATTTGGGACCGGCGTTGGCAATACCCAAATTTTCTTACTAAACGTATCCTTACACCCTTTATCGGTTTGGGTTTGTAAAGTTACCGTACGTTGACCGTAACTGACAAACTTTGCGGTAGAGTTCAAGGAAGTTTCTATCCATTCGTTCGCACCCCACACCCATTTACTGGTAAAACTGCCACTTGAAACCGCAGATGTATTCGTAGCCGTGAACTGATTTTTATACACGCATTGTGAATCTTTATTGATGGTAAACTTTTGAATAGTCTGCGGATAAACTGTATACCACCGTTTAATGGTATCCTCACACCCATAATTGGTAATTGAACGCATTAACAGCAAGTATTTACCTTCTGTACCTGCCGATACTTTCCATGTAGGCAAGGAATCTTTTAATCCATTAAATTGCCACTGCCTGCGCACAGTACCTGTGGGAACCGTAGTTTTGTCTTGCAGAGTCCACTGATTCCCTTTTAAGCATTGTTGGGTATCCGAAATCGTTACAGAAATCAAGGGTTGTGGTGCCACAAACAGCAACTTCCTAAGGGTATCCCTACATCCGTAATTGGACTGCGTCATTAAGTCTAGCCAGTAATTGCCCCAACTATTGGATTTAAATGCAATGATCGTATCTGTAGAAGTAGTTGCAGATGCATTGGTTTTCCATTGATAAGAGATATTGCCATAAGCTATACTGGCTCGCTGGCTTGCTTTAAAAGAATTTCCCTTAAAACATTTTGTTGTATCTTTAAAATTCATAGCCAATACCGCTTGCGGATATACGTGCACTTTTATCGAATCAATCGCCTTACAACCGCTATCTGACAAGGCCGTAGTTTTCACTACATATCTTCCATGAACAGTATAGGCGTGTGAACTATTTGATAACGTAGTATCCAATTTACCATCTCCCCAGCTCACTGCTTGACTTACCTTCCCAAGCGGTATGGTTAAGGTGTTTTTTGTGTTAAATCGATTCCCTTTCTTGCACATGACGGTATCCACCATCCCAATTTTCAAGTTGGGAGAAGGCAACAATACCAGAGGAACGGAAATAGAATCAAGGCATTGAAGATCTGTTGAACATTTTAATTTTAAGGTATACGATGGTTTAAAATTGGGAATTTTAAATAAATCTGGGTTTTTCTTGGTTGAAAACAACGAATCGTTTCGATACCAATACCACTTCACGATGGTATCCCGAATATGTTTTGATTTATTATTGAGTTGGATTTTATGTTCGTTGAAACAACGACTACCCGTTGTAAAATCAAACAGTGCAGACGGTCTAGGTTGCAAGGTGATGGTATATACCGAATCGATAAAACTGCCATCACAAAAAATAATTCGCTGTTTAAAGGTGTGTTTTTTAAACCCTGGAAAGGTAATCTCTATCGAATCGCCCTTTTTTTCAAACGTTCCATTGTTATCCGTATCCCACAATACTTCATCCACAAAATCTATGGAACCACCCACTTTGTCGGATTTAATCTGAAAAACGGTATCCCTAAAGCAATATTTTTTGGAGCTAAATTTTTGGCTGGTTTTGAATTTATCGTCTGAGATGTAATTTACAAATTGCAAATTATATCCTACTGATTTGGGTGTGATGGCTTGCAAGGAATAAAAATAAACAAAGGTTACGCATTTTCCAGGATCGAGTTTACCCAAATCAAATGCCAATGAAATTGCTACGTCGCCATTGTATGGATTCGTTTTAGTGGGAGATCCCGTATAATTTAAGACATCATCCGGGGTTCTAACCGAAAATCCCCCTACTGAAACTTTGGCCCGGGTATCTACGGCCCCTAAAATGCAAGGATAATTGTAAACTTTACCCAAAGCCACTACGGTTGCTTTATCTTTATTCGTCCCCCAACCTGGCTGATTTTCAATGTAATTGAGGGTACTGTAATCCCCAGTTAATTCTACTTCCAAATCTGGGTCGACGTTTCTAAAATACTTCAAACCGTACAATGGATCGGTACCTACATTTTTGATGAGAATCTGAATGGTAAAAAATTGATCCAAACTATCCAAGATAACGGTTTGTTGGACCAATGCTTTTTGACTACCAGAAGTAGCGGTACCTTGCCATTCGGCGCGTTGTGAGCCTTTTAATACGGTTTTGGTATGACTATTTCTGGTAACATCATTTACCCCCATCAATCCAAAATTATTAAAATTCACTCGGGTGGAAGCACTTGAAGTTGTATACCATTGTATTCCCCAACCTTCTTCTGGAGAACCGGGAACAAAGTAATCTCCTAAAAACGTTGGCGTTCCGGTGGTAAATCCATCCTTACCCACATCGCAAACAAATCCCAAATTGGGCAAACCACGGGTTACATATCCAGATGGTGCATTGCCTGCTGTACCAAACGAACCAGAACTGTGTACGCCTACATGTACGTATCTACCCTTTAGGAAAACATCCTGCGCAGATAACTGGAACATCATCAGCAAACAAACTAGTAATCCATTGATTTTTAAACGCATAGAAAAAATGTGAATTTATACTACATCCAAATATTCATCAATACCCAATTGTGGGTATTTTTTATTCGTTTATTTCAAAAGCATTAAACTCCTTGATTTACTCTAAATTGCAGATTATTTCTAACGATGAACCGAAAATTGTTGTATTCCAGCACGTTGCTCATTGCCTTAAGTGCAGGGGTTTGGGCCTATTCCACTTCCTCCCGCAACGCAAGTGCTACCAAAAAGAAGATTGATACCGCAAAGGACACGAGTTTTTCTATCGTTTTTGGTGGCGACCTAATGGGGCATCAGCCGATGATCTCGGCGGCGTGGAACGATTCTACCAAACAGTACGAATACGAACCCTGGTTTCAGTTCATCGCTCCTTTCCTATCGTCTGCGGATTATGCTGTTGCTAACTTGGAAGTAACCTTAGCTGGGGAGCCTTACAGCGGATATCCTCAGTTTTCATCGCCAGATGCCTATGCATCGGCCATTAAAAAATCGGGCATCGACTTTTTGGTTACGGCCAACAATCATTCTCAAGACAGAGGCAAAGATGGTTTGGAACGCACGCTGCACGTGTTGGACAGCTTAGGAATTCCTCATACCGGTACTTTTTTGGATACCGCCTCCCGAAAATCGAATTATCCAGCGGTTGTAACGGTTAAGGGCTGTAAGGTGGCCCTATTGAATTACACGTATGGCACCAACGGATTGGTGGTTAAACACCCCAATATCGTCAATATGATCGATTCCCAGTGGATTATAAGAGACTTCAAATCGGCTGCGGTAAAGAATGCTGATGTTGTGATTCCGGTAATGCATTGGGGTGTGGAATATATAACATCGGAAAATGCAGATCAACGCAAAATTGCCAATCTCCTAGCCAATTTGGGATCCACGGCAATCATCGGCATGCATCCTCACGTGGTTCAGCCTATCAAGACCATTAAGTTGGCAAAAAAAGGTGGGAAAGACAGTATATCCATTCCTGTGGCTTACAGTTTAGGGAATTTCGTATCGAATCAGCGCGACATTAACCGCGACGGTGGAATTTTGGTGAAATTGAATTTTCGGAAGAAGAATGGAAAACTGAGTTTGGTTAGCACCGAATACTTGCCGTTCTGGGTATGGCGATTGCAGACTCCCAACGCAGCCTTGGGATTGAGAAAAGGGTATTATATCCTCACCGAAAAGCAATTATCCCTGCTAGCTGGTGAAGATCTCGAAAAGGCCAACTTGTTCTTCAGCAATGTCCGGAAAATTGTGGCCGGCAGCAAAGAATGGAAAGTTCAATAACCTGATTGAAGCTGTAAGGCTAAGTACTTGACCGATTTTTTCAGAACTTCTCCTTGATTTTCGCGTGTTTGTACGCGGTATATTGAGATTTTTTTATCTCCACGGTTTTCAACTTGTAGATACTCTCGTAGGGTCCATCGGTAATAAACATGTTGGCAATCCAAGCTGGTATGGCACCTCCGGGATTGGTTTTCAGCGTGTAGGTACACGAGAGTTTGTTTTTTGCGATAGGAACGATGTCCCAATGGGCGAAATTATAAGGCACCCGCACCACCCCATCTACGGATTCTTTTAATGAGTTCTCGCTTTTGGAGTCGATGGTAACCGTTAACGTTTTAGGATCTTGAGCCAATTTGATACGCATGCAAACATCGCGATCAGACAAAGGCCATGGCGCTTGAATGTATTGATAGACAATATTTTCAAAATCCGATACTTGGGTAATGGTATAGGATTGGGTGGTGGAATAAATCCAGTTTTTGTAATTGTTGTAATCGGTAAGTGCGCCCACGAGGGTATGCAGGGAGCAATCCAAGGTTACGGTTGCTTTAATCTCTTTGAACCCGGAGGATTCGCCACCTCGTGTATAGACAATAATTCCATCCCCTTCTCGGGTATGTTTCCAAGGGTTAGACTCTACCAATTGATGTTGGGGCAACCACGACAGCACAGCGGCAATACCTAGACTAAGTAAGAATTTCATGGAAATATCGCATTAATCACTCACAAAATTAGCCGCAATTAAACTGAGAACCAAGGCATTAGGGTTAAATAACAAAAACCCTATTGCATGCGCACTTTTTTTGTATATTTGCAGCCTCTAAGCGGGCCTATAGCTCAGTCGGTTAGAGCACCTGACTCATAATCAGGTGGTCCCTGGTTCGAGCCCAGGTGGGCCCACTGAAAAATCCTCTCTTTACGGGAGGATTTTTTGTTTGTATCCCCTGTTCTTATTGGGTGTTTAGTGCAAGATTAAGAACAATCTATAGCAAAAAGTGCTTTTTCAAACTTAACCTAAAAAGTTATAATTTTATCGTTTTAGCCGACTGGTCCGGTCAATGTTAGGAAAAGCAAGCGCCTCCTTAGCAATGATTTTACCTGTTCAATTATCCTTACTCATAATTAATATACTGAAGTTTTTATAACCGCAATTGCGTTCAAATTAGCATATTTGTAAACAGATCATGGCAACTCCTTCTACTCATAGATGGTTAGTGGGAACTGGCTGTTTGCTATGGTGCGTAACCTACGTTGGAGAAGTGCTCAACTATTAACCGTATTCAACCGTTGGAATCCTAATATCTCCTATTTTGACACTCTTGGGGGTATTTTATTGGTTCAACTATTATCGATCTAACAGAGGACATTATCCCAAATTTAAATCCATTTTCAACCATGCCGAAAGTCATGGCGGAGAGGTCGATTTGTCCTTTGAATTTCTATTAAAAAACCGGTTGGAGTTTTGGACTTTTTGTATGTTGTTCTGGATGGCGAGTGTTTTGATTATAGGATTCACTTTCAAGCAAACCGATGCTTTTCAAGCTACTAAATACTATTGCAAAACCCAACAAGAAATTCTTTTAAAAACTGGCGATATTAAATACTTCGGCGTATTAGTTGGCGGCAGTATTTCCAATGGAAAAGCAATTGATAACGCAGAAATTTCGTTTACCATCGTGGGGGCCAAAGGAAATTTTAATGCGAACTCAATACTTTTTAAGGAAAGCGGAAATTGGACCGTAAAAAACTAGACTTGAGATGAACGATCATGAAATCTATTGTTGAATGCGGAGCAAAAAAACAAAATGTTTTTTTGAGGGTATGTATTACTTTTAGCTTGAATTACTTGCTGGATTCCACCAAGCCGTTGAGCAGTTTTTCCATTTCTGCTTTGCGTGAATCGAATAAATCTTGTACGGTCCACGTAAGCAACTGAACGGAACTTTGTTCGTTGGAGTAGTAATACCCATAAAACGTAAATTTAATGCCTTGCAAGGTGCCTTCCATTTGCATCATGATCACCCGCAATCCGTTTACAGTCCTGTACTCTTCTTTCACCACTGCAACATCCGCCGAAGCGTTTTGCGCATTGGTAAGGGCTGCATTTTTTAGAACTTCTAAGGGGAATCCCACTTTTTCGGTAATCATCATACCGTAAACGCTCTCTCCTTTTAATACAAATTTGTACTCTTGAGGTTCATCGCCTTTGGATATGGTCCATTTGCTTGGATTCAGCCAAACCCCTACGTTGCACACCTTACTTTTCAATAGGAATGAGGAAGTTGGGTCTTTTATGAAGGGTGTTTGATTTTCAGGAATTACCGTGGTTCCAAAGAGCGAAGACTTATTGACCTTTGACTTCCATGTCCCGTTTTCATACAACAATACTTCATCCCCGTTCTCGGTGATGGCTTTGATCTGGGCATTTAGTGGGAAGATTCCACAAAAAATCAATGCGCCAAGGAATACACTCTTTTTCAAAGGATTAAATTTTTTCGGTTGCAAGTTAGTGTTAAATCAAAACATACAATACCACAAAA
>JACCDP010346346.1_pt1 | contig 12260 bp, 7 predicted proteins | sample 7445841 | NCBI WGS metagenome assembly JACCDP01 (sample SAMN15323441, study PRJNA562643) | freshwater metagenome | isolation source: river surface water | place: USA:Blue River Watershed | collected 2017-08-17
ACTCAGAATAATTGGATTGCTAAAGATGGTATTCCATTTACAATTAGTAATGCTCAGTCAAACGGTAGTAGGGTTATTAGATTTGAATGTGTTGCACCTCATGGATTAAGTATTGGTGAGTTTGTTCAATTATCTTTCAATTATAAACAGAATAATATTTTTGAGGTTTATTCTTTGGGAAATGACACCTTTGATAGTCAACCATACGTTTTTAATATATTCAACAATGGATACACTGGAACAACATTTTTGAATGGTAAAGTTGGGACTTTCAAGAGGGTTCTTAATCCTGACAATTTATTGGAAACAACATCAAAATATTATGTTAGAAAACATAAAATCATCACTAACTTAGATGATTTGATTATCACCAAAGCAGGTTTCGAAAAGAACGTTTTCAATGAAGAGAAAAAACTTGAATTGAGTTCATTGACACCCAACAATGTTACAAGAGTCAGTCAAAAAACAAGTAGTAACGCCTACAATATTTCATCAGCAATTGACTTTAATTTTAGCGGATATACCGATAATCAACAAAGACCTCTTTCAGAAATATTTTTAACCATAGTATTCAAAGGGTATACAGGTTGGTTTAATGAACCATCTAATGGTGTTGGGTTGAAACAAGGGTGGAAATTTAATTTGACATCATCTCCCAACTTTTATTGGGACCAAAGTTTTGTTGCTTCAAATACAACGGTGCCTTTATCTTCATACACAAAAACAAACGGAGTCACAAAAACTTTTTATTATAATGGAAACCTTAAGAAGGATGATACAATGGATGGTGATTTTTGTGAGTGGAATAACTATGAGCAGTTGGAAAGAGTTATATCACCTTATATCCATAAGATTAAATTCAACCAAAATATATTTTCAACAACTCAATTTCCTGATACAAATGCCCCTGGTTATTATTATGAACCACATAATAGTATGACACTTAGAACATTTTCTGATTATATTGAAACAGGAAATGTTGGACAAGTTGAAAATGTTCCATCATATTGTTTCTTTTCAAACGCAGACCAACAGTTTAGATGGAGAGATTTATATACTTATGGTTTTGTAGATAACTTAGGAAGGGGAGTTGACTATCCATTTTTGAACAGCGCCCATTACCCATATCAAGGGATAATATTTAGATTAATACCTGAAGGTTCCAACTACAATGGTAATCTCCTTGGTATTGCTTACCCAGAAAAACCACTTATCGATGGATGTGAATAAGTATACAATGACCACAAACCAAGGACAGGATAGATTAATCAATATCCCTGTGCAACTATCATGGGATTATTTAGGTAACGACCAAAGTATTGAGGTATATGAAGAAGAGGTTATTACAGAGGTAATTGGCGTGGGTAGAGATTTTGAAGTATCAAGATTTGCGAACCAAGCATATACAGGGTTGACTCAAATTATTACAGAAATTAATTATGAGTTTTATTTCTATTCTGGCGGGACTCTTAATTCATCTGCTAATTGGAAAATAGATTATACTTTTGAAGGTTTCAGTGTTCAAGACATATATTACTACAATAATAATTTTACCAATTCATTTTTTAAGTTAGACTTCTACGATAGTAGAGATGAGAAGAGTCAAGTCAACTATTTGACAATTATCATTCCAACACAACAAGGATATAAGATGCCTGCGATGATGCAAAGAACCCCTGTTGAAATCAAAATGCCGAAGTTCACTTTAGATTATGTTGGTGATAAAGAAGGGTTTTTTATTTATTGGCTAAAGAAAAGAACATTCTTAAATATTGACACATTCTTCATGACAGCCAAGTTCTTCAACGCGGAAAAAGGATATTTTGTTAAGATGATTAACCAGGGACAATTTAATATAGTTGCAAATCCTTTCAATTTAGATACCCTAACAAATTTTTATTATCCCGTGAAATTGAATTACGACACACAAACTTATGAGGTGTTTAATTCAACAAGTCAGAGAGTTGGATTGGCAACCAACCCGATAAAATGGTATGAATATGTTAACCCACCACAATAATGGATTATAACTTTATAATATCACCCGAGAACATTCAAGGAGACCTTGTAACTGTTGATTACAAAAATGAGCCTGTAGGTGTATATTCAGGAATGAGTCAAATTTTGTCTGCTGGTCCTAACGGAAGTTCGATTCTAACAGGGTTGAGTGTGAATATTCTTTTGACACAGACAGCGGTTGATGCGGGATATTATTCACCATTTGACGGAGCAATATTACAAAAAGATGTTGTTGCTAATTTTATATTCTCATCAACAACAGGAAACCCATACACTTATTATGTTTATAATACCTCTAATGATTTCCAAAAGTTTTTAGAGTTATCGCAATATTCAATTGATTGGGGAGATGGTTCACAGATTCAAGCTTTCCCACAAAGAACACCTAATTACATCTCACATCAATACCCGACAAATACACCTAATCAATACAAAATTACTGTGAGACAGATAAACCCATGGGGGATTACTATTGTTGAAAAAACTGTCACTACGCCATACACTGAAGTTGTTGCACCTAACCCACAAGGAACTGCTTACTTTGTTTCAAACAACGGAAGTTGGAGTGCAACACCTGTGAGTTACGACTATATATTCTCAGGTGATGCGGTTAATGAAGTTCAACCTCAATTGTCGTATAACTACGTAACAGTTCCATATACAATTTCAGGTTTAACTGTTTCAAGACTTAACGAACTTACGCCATATGGTAATCTTACACCACAACAAAGAATTGGATTACCAATTATCCAAAACGGACAAATTTGGGGAACAATTACAAACATTGACCCTCTATTCACAGCATATACAATTAACACAGTAGATTATTATGATTTCAGTGGAGGCACAACAATATTTTTTGAACAATCTTCAGGATTTACAAGTGATAATATGACCGCAGTTCCAATCACAAAAAACGAAGCACTTCTCAAGGTCATGGACCAACCACAGATTCAAACTGATGTGTTCGTTGAAAGAGGTAAGAACAGTGCATATGAGAGAGTTCAAAGGTTAGGAGAGGTTGATAATCTTGGAGATATGATTAATTATGGATACGGATTTTTTAACGTTGAAAATAAGGACTAAACTATTTATAAAAAAACTAAAACATGGCAATAGGCTCATACGGAACAATTAGACCAAGTGATGTTTCACCCGAAGATGTGGAAATACAAATGGTCTATACACCATCAAGAGATGTGACAGAAGATTTCACATTAACAACACTCGATGCACCGACAATATTAAGACCATACTTTAATAACTCAGCAACAGGTGGAAACGCTGGTGTTGAAGTTCTTGGTGGTTTATACAATCTTACATTACCAGCCGAACAATTTAACGCAGTTGGAATTTACACATTATATTTAAGACCTGCACAGATTAGAACTGTGATTACAGATTGCGGTGTCTTAAATGCACTTCCAAATGTTAAAGGTATTATTATTGACGTTACAAACGTCCCAACTGAATTCCAAAATAACTTCGTCCCTCAAGGTCTTGTTGGTTTCAGAGTTGAATATTTGAATACTGACGGAACAAAAATACCAAATTTCTTTAGAGTAGTTACTTCGTGTTTCTTTTGTGAACCAGTTGTAACAAATGAAGTTAATACAACACAAAAGGCGATTAGATATAGATATGTTGATGGTTCTGCTAACTTATTATTTTTAACGTTATCACCTTCATCATCACCAACGAATAACCCAAATGCTACACCGTTTATCGGACAGCCTGACCAAAGCATTATTATTTCAAATACATTCTTTAACCCTGTATCTATTGAGATTGAAATGGTTGAATACGATATATCATCTCTTGCGATTGCTCTTTATGGTAATCAGACTAAATCTATTGATGATGGTATCTACACAATCTACGATTCTGAGAACAATATCTACAGACAATACAACCTTTATGAAATTAGAGACCAATATAACGCTCTTCTTTATGAGGTTAGACAAAACCGTGGAAATAATATCGATTTCAGTAAAAACTTTACAACAATCACTAGTTAATGGCAACATCAAGAAGCAAATATTTTTACCCTCCGAGACCAGGTAATGGTGCGGGGACATTTTCCGATAACATTGTTGGATTACAAACAGTTAATGGAGGGGGTCTTACGCTTGGAACATTTGACTTCAACACAGTTGTAACTGAAAAAGTTAATAGATTCTTCAACGTAGGAGCGTTTTCTGAACTAATAAGTTTGGAGGGGCTCGGTATCGATGATTTGACTGAAAGTAGAAGAATTCAGGCGACACAATTCAGAGTTTATCCAAACTATGATGTGTCTCAGGTTCTTAACTTTACCATGTATGGTTCACTATCTAAAAGATTCAGTGTTTCCATAACTAAAATTATCAATTATTTCCCTGCATCACTTGATGTTCAATATGAAACAGAAAACTTCTTAACAGGAGACACTGCCGTTAATATTTCATACAATGCTTTGGAAGATGAAACCTTCTTCAGAGTAAACCTTGATAGAATATTCAATCCGTTTGGTATTGATTATACAATAAGTGCAACCACTAACCTGTCTTTGAGAGAGATAGTAGTTTCACCACTTAGGAATTTGACTGAAAGATATTTGGACTATGTCATTAATCTTAGTGGTATGTCTTACCCTGTAGTTTCTTTTAATCCTTCAGATTCACTAACTTCGGGTTACATTGAATTTTATGTTTCGGGTGCACCTTTTGGGACAAGCACCACAACCTTTGAAGATAATTTCACAATAAGACCAAGTGACTACATTGTTGACAAAAGCTTTGGAGAAAACTTCGATGAGGTTGAAAGGTTCTTATTGAATAGACTTGTAGTGCCAGAATATACCGCGTTTTTCCAAGTCCCACAACAAAACGAGGCGGGACAGTATTATACTCAATATACTCAAGTAACTTGGCCAAAAGAAGGTCCTTGGAACTTGAATATCCGTGGAATATCTTTTGACAATTATCTTACACAACTTCAAGAAATTGCTGTGAATCTTGATTCATTCAAAACGAATTTGATTTCAAGATTTTTGGTAACCGATTCGTTGAAAGAGTTTGATACTTTGGGTCAAAAAGTTGAAAAAATATTCCAAATATATGGAAGAAGTTTTGACCAAGTAAAACAGTTCATCGATACGTTGGGATACATGAACTCAGTAAATTATAACGCTGGAAATGATATACCATCTCAACTATTAGTTAATCTTTCTCAAACATTAGGATGGCAATCAAATTTTTCTCCGATAACTGAGGAGGATTTTCTTACTTCTGTTTTTGGAAACCAAAGTTATACAAACTATCCTGGTTATGCAAGAGCCTTAACACCAACAGAATTAAATTACGCTTATTATAGAAATTTAATCTTGAACGCCGCTTACCTTTTCAAATCAAAAGGAACAAGAAGGTCTGTTGAATTTCTTCTCAGATTAATTGGAGCACCAGATTCTTTGATTGAATATAATGAACACATTTATTTAGCGGACCAAAGAATTGATTTAGAAAGATTCGATACTCAATGGGCTCAAATTTCTGGTGGAACATATGTTGAACAAACACCGTCATACTTACCAGGGACAACCTTCAAAATCAAAGGACAGACATTTAGTGCATATACATCGACAACAACTTACCAAACTGCGAGAATACTGAGAAGTGATTACCCAATTGATGTGGAAGGATATCCACAAGCACCAAGAGACACAGAAACTTATTTTTTCCAAATAGGTTCTGGTTGGTATGAAACAACGCCACAGCACAGAAGTCCTGACGAAGTTCAAGTTACAGGAAATGTGTTCACAGGACAAAACTATAATATCCAAACTCAATTACAACCATTTACCTACGGTCAACCATATCTTGACAGATATACTGATTTCCCATATATGACCGAAGGGTTCAAGTTAAGAAAGGTTGTTGATAACAATAAATCATGGTTGTCGGATGATGAAAAGATTAGAGTTTCTACTCAAGGGGACTATAATGCTTATTATTATGTTTCCAATGAGAAACTAGTTCTTAACGTGAAGAATGTTGATTTATTCCTCAATCCTGCACAAGGTTTTGTGTATGATGTTTGGTCGGAGTCAGTTAAGTATGATTACCCTATTCCTGAATCAGGATTAACAGTAGGTTATCCTGTTCCTGGAGGAGTCGATTGGACTGAAATAAAACCAGAGCCAAAGAAAAAAACGTTTTTTGAATTCTCACAAACATTTTGGGAAAACATGATTAACGTTAGAAATAGACAATATATTACTGATGGCAAAACAGGAGGATATCCTGTATTACAGTCTATCTTCTGGAAATACTTGGAATCAGAACAAACGGTTGGTATACCAAACAACAAATACACATATCAAAAATTAATTGATTATGTAGTAAACTTAGGACCTTATTGGACAAAGTTGGTTGAACAAATGATTCCAGCAACCACAATTTGGATGAGTGGAGTCAAATACGAAAACTCAATTTTCCATAGACAAAAATTTGTTTATAGAAGACAAAGAGGTTGTCAATTTGTTCCTGTTCCGAAATTACCTTGTTCATTGGACTCTGAAATATTTCCTACTGATTGTGCTTCCGAGTTCGTTGATTTTTCGATATATCCATGGCTCAATGGGGACACTCAAGTATCAAGTTTTGAGGCGATATTAAATAACGTCCTATCAAACTACTTTACAAGTCAAGGATTGTTATCAACCCAATGTGATTTGAATTCTGTTGTTTCGACTTGGTATGTTGATTTGAAAATTGGTTCTAACACAATTATCCAAGAACCATTCTTTACTGGCTACGGTAATACCGATGTGCCAACAACAACAGAGTGGAGAAACGCCTTGTTGCAGTATCTACCTAATCTATACAATTATGGATACACTTTTTTCATTCAGGGTAATATAATAAAAATTATGAGTATGACCGCTACACCTATTTATATTGATGAAACAATCAGTCTAAATGCGGGAATTTCATTCACAATTAATTGCACGACAGTATCATGATGGCAGTTCCACCAAATATTAACCCTTTAAATTATTCAGTATCCGTTACTGGGGATTGTAGTAATACTTCTTCAGGTATTATCTCTGTTTTCGTTAGTGGAGGAACTCCTCCTTATTCATTTGATTGGCAAGATTTTTCACCATGTGTTAATTCTGCTGGTCTTTGTGAAAAATTCGGAGTAGTTGGTGGAACATATTCCGTCAGAATTAACGATAGCTCTTTACCACAAAATAATCAGTTTATTGTAAACATACCTGTTTCTAATGGAGTATGCGCATCAATAACACAGGTTCAGAATACGACTTGTAATTTCTTTAATGGAGCGGTGACAGGTTCTTCAAATTCGAATTATTCTTCAACATTATTTTATCTTGTTGATTCGGGTGATACTTTATTACAATCAGCCACAACCGCAGTCCAAGACGTTGTTTTTACAAATTTAAGTGCGGGAACTTATAATTTAATTGCATTCGATTTAGGTGGATGTAGTGCAAGAACTCAAAGTTTTATTGTTGATAATTCACCAACATTAGATTTTGGTTTTTATGTTGTTCCAAACTCAAATTGTGGTTCAAATCAAACAAATGGTAAGTTATATGTTACTGGTGTTACAGGGACTGCACCGTTCACATATAGTTGGAGTGTAGGAACTTCAACAGGTTCAACTCTTACAGGTTTAACTGCGGGAGTTTATTCATGCACAGTAACAGATGCCTATGGATGTCAAACCAGCAAATCTGCTGAAATAACAACAGTCAGTCCATTGGCTTTTGGTTATTGGGACCCAACAACACCAACATGTTTTAATAGTGATGGTTCACTCACATTATATATAACAGGAGGAACGGCACCATATTACTACTCTGCATCGACAGGAAACGTTGAGGTAAGTTATCTTCAACAATTTACATTAAGTGGACTTCCTTCAGGAACATACAGTGTTCAGGTCACAGACGCGGGTCTTTGTAATATAAATGTGACAACAAGTTTACAATCACCACAAAGTATAGCCTCAGTTGACATATCATCAACCAATTCGAATTGTTCTTCCAACGACGGTTCAATCACAGTTGCGGTATCACAAGGTAGCACACCATATACATATACGTTAATTAAACCAAATGGTGACACACTAAACACACAATCGGCTCAACCTTTACAAGTTTACACAGGATTACAAGAAGGAACTTATACAGTCTTTGTTTCCGATGCAACAGGTTGTGGGACAAGCCAAGAAGTCTATGTCTTTGCTCAAGACACATTTACAATATCAACATCAATTACAGGAACAACATGTGGGGCAAACAATGGAACAGTTCAGGTTATCAGAACAACAGGTGGAACAGGTCCTTATGATTTCTCTTTGGATGATGACCAAATTATATTAGACACTTCATTATCTGCAATAACTTTTTCTAATGTTTCTGCAGGACAACATACAGTAACAGTTACAGATTCAACAGGTTGCACTCAAACTCAACAAGTTGTAGTTACCTCTCAACCTTTATTAACATTCTCACTTTATTCTGAGAGCTGTGGGACAGGTAATGAAGGGGTCTTGACAGCATTCATATCTTCAGGGGTTCCGCCATTCACATTTAATTGGTCAAACAATGTTACAGGAAACCCTCAGCAAATTTCAGTATCAGGATTAAGTGCGGGAACATATAGTTTGACTGTTGTTGATGCCAATGGTTGTTCTTATCAAAGGACTGCGGTTATATCTTGTAACGCCAACTTTGTTTCGTATCAAACATACTTGATGGGGTCAGAGGCTTTGACCGTTCAGTCTCAATCCAAATGTGGTTTATTACAAATGCTAAATGATGGTTACCAAGATTTGATTCAAGGTAATACAAATTGTGATTTAGTAAGTGCTGTCTATATTGCTAAAGTTTCTACTCAACCAGGGGGACTTTCAAATCAACAACCATTCTACACAGGAACAACACTTAACATTGCTCCTTCAGACAATTTATGGTATGACACTATAAAGACTTTGTTATTAACAATACCAGGTATTTCGAATGTTGTGGTTGACCCAATAAACAATCAGTTATCAATTTCTACAGACCCTAATAATACTTCTATTACAAGTCAGAAAATAATTATAGAGTTGATAATAAATTATGATATAAATTGTTAGTATGGTTCAAGTAAGAATAGAAGGAATAAGCGGGGCAACATATCCAGTTTCGGTTTTCATTGCTGACTATTATGGAAATAACCAAACCTTGATTGGAACCATACCATCAGGTCCCGTACCGCCACAAGTAAGTTATAATACAAGTATTCCAAGTTTATTTTATACGGCACCTCAGATTATGCTCATTTTGAGAGACTCTGTAGGTTGCGAAACTTTCCAATTGCTGGATTGCACATTTGGTTGCACATTTCAAATTACAATTCAGGAGGCAAATTGTGTTGTTAATATTTCTATTGATGAAGCTGTTTGTGGTTTTAATATTGTCACCACAACATAGTATCAAAAAACTTTATTGTAAAAACTTATAATTAAGTTTACTGAAACAATATAACTGCGGTATTTATTTAATAAAAATTCGCGGATGCCATTATATTCCATAATAGTAACTAACAACGCACCTGGATGCGGAACAGAAATCGAACAACAACTTACGGTTACTGCCTGCACAACTTACATTGTAAGACTTACTTCCAACTCAAACGCTATTGGTCCTTTTAATGTTTATGTAGATACTACAGGGTCAACACCTGTGTGGTCTGCACAGACAAGAACTCAAATGATTAATGGTGTGGAAGTTCAACTTGGACCATGTGCAACGCCAACACCAACTCCTACTCCTACTGTAACACCAACAACTCAGACTCCAACACCAACTCCAACTATAACAGACACGCCAACACAAACACCAACAACAACACCTACACCTTCAGTTACTGCAACCGAGACACCAACACCAACTGTCACACCAACAGTTACAGAGACTCCAACAATCACACCAACAGAGACACCGACAAATACACCTACACCTACAGTAACAGGAACACCTAATGCTACTGTAACTCCAACACCAACAATTACACCAACAGTAACTCCAACAACTGGAACCATAACTATTACTTTATTAGGTCAATTCTCACCAGGTTCAATCCACGCATACTATACTGCTACAGCGACTGATGTTCTTAACGTTGACACCGAGATATCTTTCGTTAACACATTAGGTTCATTGAGTGGTTCTCCATATGTTCTTAGTGGTTCGGTGGTAATCCTTTCGGGTCAAAGTTTTGGTGATGCAAACTATCAGATTCCTGGTGATTATGCTGACCTAAGTGATACAAGTTCTTACTCAGGAATAACCCAAACATTTACAGGTTCTCCAACTAACACATTCGTAATTAATACATTATCGGACTTCGATGTTACACCAACACCAACGCCGAGCGTGACAGCAACAGAAACCCCAACACCTACTGTAACACCGACAGTCACTGAAACAGAAACGCCAACTCCAACTCAAACACCTACCCCTACCTCAACTCCAACAATATTTGAGATATACATTATAACTCAAGATGGACAAGAAATAATAACCCAAGATGGTTTGCAATTAATCGCACAACCAACACCATAAAAAAACTGAAAAACCACTAAGATAAAATATTTATAAGCTATGGCAACAACAAGAATAACCGACTTACCTATAGTATCAGGAGCGTCCCCTCAAGATATACTATATATTGTAACAGATTTCACTGGAGGAACATCAGGAACTTCAGGACAGATAACTTTCTCGGCATTAACAGCCTCCATTACGGGAGGAACTAGTGGTTCATCAGGAACTTCAGGCACAAACGGAACTGACGGTAGTTCAGGAACGTCAGGTGTTGATGGTTCAAGTGGAACAAGTGGTATTGATGGTTCATCAGGAACTAGTGGTGTAGATGGTAGTTCAGGAACTTCGGGAACTGATGGTTCATCAGGAACTAGCGGAACTGACGGGTCTTCAGGAACATCTGGTTCAAGTGGAACCGACGGTTCATCAGGAACTTCGGGTATCGATGGTTCATCAGGAACTTCAGGTATTGATGGCTCAAGTGGAACAAGTGGTATTGATGGGTCAAGCGGGACAAGTGGAACAGATGGTTCATCAGGAACGTCTGGAACTGACGGTTCTTCAGGAACAAGTGGGACAGATGGTTCAAGTGGAACTTCGGGAATTGATGGTTCTTCAGGGACTTCGGGTGTTGATGGTTCTTCAGGAACTTCGGGAACTGATGGTTCGAGTGGTACTAGTGGAACTGACGGTTCTTCAGGAACAAGTGGGACAGATGGTTCAAGTGGAACTTCGGGAATTGATGGTTCTTCAGGAACTTCAGGTATAAGTGGTGTTGATGGTTCAGATGGTAGTTCGGGCTCTTCTGGAACTTCAGGTACGGACGGAAGTTCAGGTACAAGTGGTGTTGATGGTTCATCAGGAACCTCTGGAACAGATGGTTCCTCTGGAACATCAGGTATAGATGGTTCGAGTGGAACTTCGGGAATAGATGGTTCTTCAGGGACAAGTGGAACGGATGGTTCAAGCGGAACTTCAGGTGTTGATGGTTCTTCGGGAACAAGTGGGACAGATGGTTCAAGTGGGACTTCAGGAACATCTGGCTCTAACGGAACAGACGGAACAAGTGGTTCTTCAGGAACCTCAGGCGTAGATGGTTCTTCAGGAACAAGTGGAACTGACGGAACATCTGGCTCAAATGGTACAGATGGAACCTCAGGGACCTCTGGCTCAAATGGTACAGATGGAACAAGTGGCAGTAATGGTACTGACGGCACTTCAGGGACTTCTGGCTCCAATGGTACAGACGGCTCTTCAGGAACTTCAGGGATAGATGGTTCTTCAGGAACATCTGGCTCAAATGGAACTGATGGAACAAGCGGAACAAGTGGTAGTAATGGTACTGACGGAACTTCAGGAACATCAGGTTCAAACGGAACTGATGGAACTTCAGGAACAAGTGGAAGCAACGGTACAGACGGAACAAGTGGAAGTAACGGTACAGACGGAACAAGTGGAAGTAACGGTACAGACGGAACTTCAGGAACAAGTGGAAGTAACGGTACAGACGGAACTTCGGGAACGAATGGTACATCAGGTTCAAACGGAACTGATGGAACAAGCGGAACAAGTGGTAGTAATGGTACAGATGGAACTTCAGGTTCAAACGGAACTGATGGAACAAGTGGTAGTAACGGTA
>JACCDP011391517.1_pt1 | contig 12259 bp, 13 predicted proteins | sample 7445841 | NCBI WGS metagenome assembly JACCDP01 (sample SAMN15323441, study PRJNA562643) | freshwater metagenome | isolation source: river surface water | place: USA:Blue River Watershed | collected 2017-08-17
AGCTGTGTCAATCAGCTGTGAACACCGTCAACACGCCGCTGTAGCCATACACCTGTTGGTGCGCGATTTCACCTGCGGCCATGAACCCGACCAGCGGGACATCGCCCAAAGCGCGGCGAATCACTTGCAGTTCTGCGTGGGGCGCGCCGAAATGCGGTCCGCCTCTGCCGGTGCAACTGATGTAGACGGCGCCTGCGATCCGCCGACCGGGATCTGACACCACAGGCGTTTGCTTGGAGGACGGCGCCCATTCGGCATCGGTGTCTTGCGGCTCCAAAGCTTCACGGATTTCTGTGGCCATGCGCAACAGGTCAGCTTTGGCAGACGTGGCATCGCGTTTGCAAAACACCAATTGCATGCCTTCGCTCACTGCATGCGCCACCGCCACGCCGTGGCGCACAGGGTCCAAGCCAATGATGTGCCTGACCATCGCAGCGTCTTGCAAACCACCCGTGGCGCGCAACACGTCTTGGTCTGGTTGAGACAAGCCCACCAGCGTGTCACGCACCTTGTCCACCGCAGAGCGCGGGTTGTCGATCGGCACATTCAACGCCTGCATCAATGTGTACAACGCCGGTGCATCGTCCAAGGTCAACACCACATGGTCTTTCACCGACGTGATCTGGTGCGCTTCGCCGATTGGCAAACACCCTTGTGTGACCCGGGTCAGCATCGACACGCGCGGGCTGAACGCCACGCCACTCAAACCGCCGCTGTACACACCGCGGTCTGAATGCGTGTCGCTGTCAAACAGGCTGCGGGCGAACTGCACCACATCCGCGCGGCTCGAGGCCAAGCCGCCAAACACCGCGCCGCTGTCGGTGCTGTCTGCCAAATCCACAATCAATTCACTCAGCTCTGGCGTATGGGCGTCGGCATGGACCAAGGCTGTGCGGGCTTCAAAGCCTTGCACCAAGGCTTGCCCCAGCGGTGCGGTGCCGCTGAACACACGAAACTCGGAGGCGGGTATGTCACACAGCATGACGCTCAACGCGGGCGTGTCGATGTACTCTGTGCTGTTGGCAAACACGCCCACGCCCACGGTGCCGCTCCATTGCTTGACCCGTGGCAATTCATCAGCCAAATGGCGCAGCAGTGGTTGCGCGTAGCTCGCGAAATGGTCGGTGATGTAGACCAAGCCCAATGACGGGCTGGCTGCAAACGCCTCTTGCTTCATGCAGGCACGCAATTGCGCGAGCACCATGTCGGCAGCCATCTGCCAGTGCGGGTGCGTGGCGTGGCCGTTCGGGAACAGTTTCATCAACGCGCGGTTTTGCGGGGCTTGGACGGGGTGGTCTTGGGTTGACGCGCGGCGGTGGGTGTCTTAGCAGCGCGGGGTTTGGTTTTGGCGGCGGCTTGGGGGCGGTCAGCACGCTGGGTCGCTTTGTCCGCCGTCGCTGCCAACGTGTTCGCATGCTTTTGCATGTCAGCCACGGCTTGCGAGGCAATGGTTTGAAACTGTTGGCCAATTGCACCCCACCATTGCATCGGGTCCACCGCGGCTGGGTTCGCTGATGTTGTCTCACCAGGCGCGGCAGCTGCTTTGGCGGTTTTTCCGCCCATGGCTGCCGCCACATCGGCGAAGCCGACGTTCATGCTTTGCAAGGTGGACAAGGTCATGCGCTGGACTTCCAAGGCCTGAATGGTGGCGCTCAATGCCTTGGCGTTTTGGTCTAACCAAAATTGCACCGATTTCAAATCTTGGATGCGTTTGTCCAATTCAGCCGGGTCCAAGGTGGGTGTGACCCATTGCGCGGCGGTGGGCATGGCCGCGGCTGGATTGGCTTGTGCGAATTGCTTTAAAAAATCAAAGCCTGGCAAGAAGTTGTCAAAGTTAAAACCTGTGGTGTCTGCCATGGTGTGCCTTGAACAGGTCAGTGGTTGTGGTGTGCATCAGCGGGTTTGCCTTGGGCGCCCGGTGCATTTCGCGTGGTCATCACATGCAATTCTTGTTGAGACTTGACGCCTTTGGCGTCTTCAAACATCAACGTGAGTTCCACATGGCTGTCCACAGGCAAGGGCTCTTTCAAGCCCATCAACATCACATGGTAGCCGCCGGGCTTGAGCGAAATGGTTTTGCCAGCTGGCAAAGGCAGCGAGGTCAGGCGCTGCATGCGCATGACATCCTTGTCCATTTTCATTTCGTGAATCTCGGCCACGGCAGCCGCCGAGCTTTTCACGCCCACCAAACGGGTGTCGGTTTTGGCGGTCAGGTTCATGAACGCGCCGGTGGCTTTTTGTCCTTGCACGGTGGCGCGAACCCAAGCGTCAGAGATGTCCACTTGCGCGCTGACCACAGTGGCGAAGGTGGAGACGAGGGCAGCAGTTAACAGGTGTTTGATCATGGTGATGGCTTTCAAGGTGAGTTGCGGTCTGTGATGAATCCGATTTGCGTCATGCCAGCACGCTGGGCGGCGGCCATGGCTTGCGCCACGCGCTCGTAGCGCACGGCACGGTCGCCGCTGATGTGCAACGGGGGTTGCGGTTGTTTGGCAGCGGCTTGGGTCAACAAGGTTTGTAACTGCGCGTCGTCCACAGCGGTGTCGTTCCAAAAATAACTGCCTTGTGCATCCACCGCCAAGCGGATGGTTTGCGGTTTGGCGTCTTGCGGTTGGTTGCTGGCGCGCGGCAATTCAATGTTGACCGCATGCTTCATGACGGGAATGGTGACGATGAAGATGATCAACAGCACCAACATGACATCGACCAGCGGCGTCATGTTGATTTCATTCATCACCTCATCGGTGTCGTCTTGGGTTCCAAAGGCCATGGCTCAAGCTCCTGTTTTCACGCGTGCGCCGGTGACCAGCAAAGCATGCAAGTCATGGGCGAAGCGGTTCATGCGCGCCACCATGGATTTGTTGGCACGCACCAGCGCGTTGTAGCCGAGCACCGCCGGAATCGCCACCGCCAAACCCAAGGCCGTCATGATCAATGCCTCACCAATCGGGCCGGCCACTTTGTCGATGGTGGCTTGACCCGCCATGCCAATTTGCATCAAGGCATGGTAGATGCCCCACACGGTGCCAAACAAACCGATGAACGGCGAGGTCGAGCCCACGGACGCGAGAATGGCCAAGCCGGACTGCAATTTGCCCACCTCGTCATCGATGGCGTTTTGCAAACCGCGCGTCACCCAGTCGCTGGTGTCGAGTTGCTTGGAGAGTTCAGTCTGGGCAGCGCTGGTCTTCAAATGCGATAAAGCTTGCTGACCTTTGGTCGCCACTTCACGAAACGGGTTGTGTTCTTCGCTGCCGAGGGTGTGGATCGCATCATGGATATTGGCGCTGCGCCAAAACGCCTCGATGCGCTGGGCCTGTTTGCGGGCAGACAGCAAATTGAGTGTTTTGACCACGATCACGATCCATGAGGCCAGCGACATCGCCAGCAACAACAAGGCCACGGCGCGCGTGATGGCGTCGCCCTCGATCCATACATTCATCAATCCATGGTCAATGTTCATCTCTGCACCCTATTCAATTTCTTTGTTTTTCAAAAACAAATGGCACCTTCACTGTTTTTTCCTCAGCGATGCCATTTCTTTTCGCAGGTTTAAATTTCCATGTTGCCACAATGTCTTGTGCAAACTTGTCTAAACGAGGATGTGGACTGGGAACCAAGACAACCGCACTTTTCACCTGGCCATTTTTATCCACGGTCACTTCCAACATGACTTTCCCGTATTCACCCATTCGGCCACTCATGGACCGGGAGAATCTTCTGTTCAGTTGTTCCAAATAGTCTTTGCTCAAAAACTCTGGCAGTGGTGAAGCCTCTTCCCAAGAATCTGGGTGGGTCTTGGCCGGGACAGGCGCTGATTGAACCGGGGCTGTCACCGGGTTGGCTGGCGCGACCGACACTGGCGCAGGCGCAGGGGCGACCGACACTGGCGCAGGTGCGGGCGCAGGTGGCGGCGGCGCAGGCGCGGGCGGCGGTGCAGGCGCGAGGGTGTTCACCACAGCGGGCGCTGCAGGTGCCGGCGGTGCGGCCAACACTTCGGGCGCAGCCGCTGGCGGAGGTGGCGAAGGCGCAGCGGGTGGCGGTGTCAGCACCGGTTTGGGTGGTGGCGCTGGCGCAGGTGCAGGTGGCGGTGGCTCAGGTTTTGGCGGTGGCGCTTGGGCAGGCGGCGGCGGTGTCGGAACAGCTGGGGGAGGCGGTGGTGGTTCAGGTTTGGGCGGCGGTGGTTCAGGTTTGGGCGGCGGTGGTTGTGACGTGCTGACCAACATCACTGGCACCACCACCTCGGCCACGCGCCTGATCAAGCCGGTGTGCAATGCCCACAAAGCAGCCAGGTGGAACACCACCACGCCGATGACAATGGCCAAGGTCCTTGCGTTCATGTCAACCGAATTGCGGCGGCCTTTTTTCCTTGAGCGAACTCAGGCCTTCGCGCACATCGGGTCCGGCAAAGCCCATGAATTCCAACGCCAACGAGGTATCAAACGACGGCCCGGCTTGACGCAACCAGTTGTTGAGGGAATATTTGGTCCAACGGATGGCGGTTTGGCTGCCAAGGGCCAATTTGTCTGCGACTTCATAGGCCTTGTTCAACAACTGATCGTCTTCCACACACAATGACACCAAACCGATGCGCTCGGCTTCCTCGCCGCTGACTGGTTCGCACAGCATCAAATAGTATTTGGCTTTGGCCATGCCACACAACAACGGCCAGATGATGGCGGCATGGTCGCCGGCAGCCACGCCCAAGCGGGTGTGTCCATCGACAATCTTGGCGCTTTTGGCGGCGATGGAAATGTCTGCCAACAACCCTGCGACCAAGCCTGCACCGACCGCCGGACCGTGCATGGCGCTGACCACTGGCTTGTCGCAATTGATGATGTTGTAGACCAGGTCCCGCGCCTCTTTCCAGACGCGGCTGCGCACCTCGAAATCCTGCGCCATGTCTTGCACCAAACCCAAATCGCCACCGCCTGAAAAACCCATGCCCTCTCCGCGCAGAACCGCGCAACGCACGCTGTCGTCGTTGCCAATGTCGCGCCAGATGTGACACAAATCTTCGTGACCACGGTGACCGGCCGTGGGCAATTTGCCGTTGGTGGCTTTCATTTGGATATCGAGCACGCTGTCGTTGGGTCCGCGACGCGTGATGCGCAATGTGTCGTAAATGCTGTAATCGATGGGCTTCATGCTGAAAGATTCCTTGGTGTGGAAGAACGCATTGTGGATGGGGCCGCTTGATGGCTGCTTGGCCAGCCATCATCCTGGCGAGAATGCTTTTCGATCAAGCGCGCAACGGCGTGACTTTTTGGTCGATGGCACCAAACACGCTCTGGCCATCTTTGTCTTTCATCTCTATGCGCACGGTGTCGCCGAATTGCATGAACTCGGTCTGCGCTTTGCCGTCCAAAATGGTTTCAATCGCGCGTTTCTCGGCGATGCAGCTGTACCCTTTGGGCCAGTCTTTGCGGCCTTTGGCTTCCACCGCTTGGTTGCTCACCGTGCCGCTGCCGATGATGCTGCCCGCACGCACGTTGCGGGTTTTGGCCAAGTGCGCGATCAATTGGCCAAAATGGAATGTCATTTCGGGGCCCGCATCGCACATGCCGACCCGCTTGTCGTTCCAGTCAACCCGCATGGTCAGGTGCAAACGCCCGTGTTGCCAAGCGCTGCCGAGTTCATCCGGCGTCACCGCCACCGGGCTGAACGCAGTGGCTGGTTTGCCTTGCAAGAAGCCAAAGTTTTTCGCCAACTCGGCAGGGATCAATCGACGCAACGACACGTCGTTGGCCAACATCACCAACCGAATGCTTTCCAGCGCTTCGTCGGCTGAAGATTGCATCGGCACATCGCCTGTCACCACGGCCACTTCGGCTTCAAAATCAATGCCGTGGTCGGTGCTCACCGCCACGATGTCGTCACACGGACCCAAAAAGTCATCGCTGCCACCTTGGTACATCAGCGGGTCTTCGTAAAAATTGGCGGGCACTTCGCTGTTGCGCGAGGCCCGCACCAACTCCACATGGTTCATGTAGGCCGACCCATCTGCCCATTGGTAAGCACGGGGCAGTGGCGCCATGCACATCTTCGGGTCAAAGGCAAACGCATGACGCGCTTTGCCTTGGTTCAAGGTTTGGTAAAGGTCTTGCAATTGCGGTGATAAAAAATTCCAGTCGTCCAGCACCTGTTGCAAACGCTGTGCAATGCCGCTCGCATAATGGGCACTGCTTAAATCTTTGGAAACCACCACCAGTTGTCCGTCGCGGGACCCGTCTTTGTATGTCGCTAATTTCATGCAAGCATTCTATCCACCGACCCTGAAACATCGGCTTTCACTCGCTGCGTTGCTGTTGCTGGTGGTGTTGCTGCACATGGCGGGATTGCATTCGCTGGCGGGTCTGTGGCCCACGCAAACCACGCCGCCCGCGCGCGTGAACTTGCAATGGCAGGCCGCACCCGCTGCGGCTTCTTCAAGCGCCGCCGCCGCACCCGCCCCTGTGCGCCAGCCTTCGAAACCAAAACCCGCAAACAGCGCGCCAGCGTCTGGTTTTCAGGCGGCCAGCCCACGCACAGAAGACATGACCGCCGAGCCGGTTCAAACAACCGAGCCCGAAACCGCCAAGGCAGAAGACCTCCCTGAGCCTGCCACCGACAGCCCTGCTGCCGCCAGCGCTGGGCCCGCAGACGCCCCGTTGCCGGCACAAGAACCTGTTCAAGCCGCCGCGCCGCTCGAGCCGGCTGCGGCTGTTGAACCTGTGCCTGCCCCCGCAGACAGCGTCAGCAGCACACCCGCCCCGGCGGTGACTGACAACGGCGGTGCGCCCGCATGGCTGTCGCAAGCCCGGTTTGTCTGGCCGCGCCCCGGCACCTTCCAATACGACGTGATCGGTGAGAGCAAAGGCATTCGTTTCAACGCCAACGGTGAATTGGTCTGGCTACACGACGGTGTCAACTACCAAATGAAACTGGACATCAGCCACATGTTGTTGGGCTCACGCTCCCAAACCAGCGTCGGCACACTCGGCAACCAAGGCTTGCAACCCAAACGCTTTGGCGACAAGTACAAACAAGAAGTGGCCGCGCATTTCGAGCGCGACAAAGGCTTGGTGGTGTTCAGCGCCAGCAGCAACCCGCAAGCTTTGCAAGCGGCGGCGCAAGACCGGCTCAGTCTGTTTGCGCAACTCGCTGCGCTGCTGGCCGGCTCACCTGAATTGCGACAAAGCGGCCAACTCATCAGCTTTCAAGTGGTGGCCGCGAAAAGCGCCGACATCTGGACGTTTCAAGTGGACAAACAAGAAACACTGCAGTTGCCGGTTGGCAGCTTGAGCACTTGGAAAGTGAGCCGCGTGTTCAAAGGCAGCCATGACCAGACCGCTGACGTGTGGCTGTCACCGGCACACGGGTATTTGCCTGTGAAGGTGCGAATTGTGCAAAGCAACGGCGATCTGCTGGAGCAGAATTTGCGCAAAGTGGTTGGCCAGTGAGGCATGGCTTCCTGACCGGTCAACCCCTGATCACGCCACCCGCTTGATGGCTTGCGCCAACACATCCACCATCTGTTCTATCTGAGGTTTCTCCACCACATAAGCAGGCGCCAACACCAAGTTGTCGCCTGCACTGCGCACCAACACGCCGTGCTTCAAGCAGTCTAAAAACACCGCATAGCCGCGCTGCCCCGCCCCTTTGTCGGATGGGCTGAGCTCGACCGCCGCCGCCAACCCCAGGGAACGGATGCCCACCACATGCGGCAAACCACGAATGGCTGAATGCACGGCATGGCCCAGCACCGGGCCCATGCTGCCCGCGCGTGCAAACAGTGCGTCATCTGCCAAAAGTTTCATGGTGGCCACCGCCGCCGCACACGCCACGGGGTGGCCTGAATAGGTGTAGCCATGAGAAAACTCGATGGCATGCGCGGGTGATTCGGTGTGCACCACGGCCTCGTAAATCGCGTCACGGCAAATGACGCCGCCCATGGGAATGACGCCGTTGGTGACACATTTGGCGAAGTTCAACATGTCTGGCACCACGCCGAAGTAATCGGCGGCAAACGGCGTTCCCATGCGACCAAAACCGGTGATGACTTCATCAAAGATCAACAAGATGCCGTGCTTGTCGCAAATCTGGCGCAGTCGCTGCAAGTAGCCTTGCGGCGGGATGTACCAACCGGCACTGCCCGCCACCGGCTCGACGATGATCGCCGCCACGTTCGACGCATCATGCAAAGGCAAGATGCGGTTTTCCAATTCGAGCAGCCAATCTTCTTCAAACACGGGCAACTCGCCTTTGACATACGCGTGCTTGTGCGGGTCGTGAATGAACCGCAAATGGTCGACCTTGGGCAACATGGCCGCGCCAAACACTTTGCGGTTGCCGCCAATGCCGCCCACGCTCATGCCGCCAAAGCCCACACCGTGGTAACCGCGTTCGCGCCCGATGAACATTTGGCGATGCCCTTGACCGCGTGCGCGGTGGTAAGCCAATGCCATTTTGAGAGACGTGTCAGCGGCTTCTGAACCCGAGGTGCAAAAGAAGACTTTGTTCAAATCGGCGGGCGCCAATTGCGCGAGCATGTGCGCGGCCTCAAACGCACGGTCATTGCCAAACTGAAACGCCGTGGAATAGTCCAAGGTTTGCAGTTGCTTGTGAACCGCCTCGTTGATTTCGCGGCGGTTGTGACCCGCGCCCACACACCACAAACTGGAAATCCCGTCGAGCACCTGCTGCCCGTCATCGGTGGTGAAGTACATGCCACTGGCGGCTTTGAACACGCGAGGCGCTTGGTGAAAATCGCGGTTCGGTGTGAACGGCAACCACAGGTTGTCGAGTTGCAATGGCATTTCATTGGCGCCCATGTTGTCTCCTTGGCTAGACCACTGGCCTGCGGCTGGCCGGTGTTCAAGGCATTCTAGGTCGCATGCTGTCAGGCAATTGCAGACTCACGGTTTCGCTGGCCGTGACCAACCCCAAGCTGTAAGCATCCGCGCGCGGGTATTCGGTGCATTGCCAACGCGGGGTTTGCGCGGTCGGGCAATGCAGCGTGATGCGGTCTTTGGCTTGGTTGCGCGTGATCTCGCGCACCAACACAAAGCCTGTGGCATCTTTCATGTCATACAAGGCGGTGTGCAACAAACGGGCGTCGTATTTGTCGCCCATGCGCTCTTTGTAAAACGCCAGCATTTCCGCAGCACGTTCGGGCAACAACTGCCCGGTCAATGGCAAGCTCGGCCCGTGGATGCCAATCACAGTCAACCGGGGTTCATAACCCGTCGCGTACATGCGCTCTTTGCCCGCCATGAAGATCAAGGAGCACGCAGACAAACACGGGCCCACCACCAAGGTGGTGATCGGTTGGGTGGTCAACCAACGCGCGATGTTCAAACTCGCATTCAAATGTCCGCCGCGCGAATTCACCAAGATCAATCGCTTCACAGGCGCGGCATCAAACTCTGCACGCAATTTCAGATCGTCGTTGGCCAAGATGTCACCACTGACAAACACATCGGTGTCGATGCGTTGAATTTGCAGCGCGTTTGCATGCGTCGCGCAACCACCGACACACACACTGAACCACATGGCGCGCCATGCGAAACAAACGAACAGACGATGCAACCATTGGCGTGCATTTGATGGCTTGAACATGAGACCCTCCAGGCAGTGACTGAGGGGTCTTCATGGGCAAAACAAGTGCCATTGATGTGGCTTAACTTTTGGATGCACGGCATGCACGATGCCTGCAGAAATTCACACCAAGGCATTCAGCCCAGGGCATGTGTTTATCGACACCTACACAGTTACCGGAATCGACTCGCTGTGAGATTCTTGACACTGGCATGCTGATCATGCGCAACGTGGGTCACGCGTGATGAATACCTCTGGCTTAACGGTTCCAATGGCGCTTGCCAAGGGACATCTGCCCTGTGTGAGTGGCTGACACAGGCATTCGGTTTAAAGTAGCGGGATGAATGCATTGACCACCCCTGAGATCAACAGCTTGCGCACAGACGAACAAGCACTGGCCACACGCAGCGCCCAAGTCGTGGCGGCATTGCGCCAAGTGCTGCCTGCCCACGCCGTGTTGTCGTCGTCTGAAAACACCACGCCTTACGAATGCGATGGTCTGACCGCTTACCGCCAGCGCCCTTTGTGCGTGGCTTTGCCCGAGACCTATGAGCAAGTGCAAGCGGTTTTGCGCACGTGTCATGCGCTGCAAGTGCCGGTGGTGGCACGCGGTGCAGGCACCGGTTTGTCTGGTGGTGCCATGCCCAACGCACAAGGGGTCACGTTGTCGCTGGCCAAGTTCAACCGCATTTTGAAAATGAATGCACACAGCCGAACCGCGGTGGTGCAAAGCGGTGTGCGCAACTTGGCCATCAGCGAAGCCGCAGCCCCCTTGGGTTTGTATTACGCGCCGGACCCGTCCAGCCAAATCGCGTGCACCATCGGTGGCAACGTCGCCGAAAACTCAGGTGGCGTGCACTGCTTGAAATACGGTTTGACTTTGCACAATGTGTTGAAAGTCAAAGGACTCACGGTTCAAGGCGAATGGGTGGCGTTCGGCAGCGATGCACTGGACACACCCGGGTACGACATGTTGCCGTTGGTGGTGGGCTCGGAAGGCATGTTGGCCATCACCCTCGAAGTCACCGTCAAACTCACCCCCAAGCCGCAGCTTGCACGTTGCATCATGGCCAGCTTTGACGATTTGCGCAAAGCCGGTGACGCGGTGGCTGCCGTCATTGCCGCGGGCATCATTCCGGCGGGTTTGGAAATGATGGACAAGCCCATGACCGCCGCCGTGGAAGACTTTGTGCACGCGGGCTACGACTTGAATGCCGAAGCGATATTGCTGTGCGAGAGTGACGGCACGCCTGAAGAAGTGGAAGAAGAAATCGGCCGCATGAGCGCGGTGTTGCAAAGCTGCGGCGCGACCGCGATTGCGGTCAGCAAAGACGAGGCCGAGCGATTGAAGTTTTGGAGCGGACGCAAAAACGCGTTTCCTGCGAGTGGTCGCATCAGCCCGGACTACATGTGCATGGACTCGACCATTCCGCGCAAGCGTTTGGCAGACATCCTGCTGGCGATTGCCGAGATGGAAAAGAAATACGGCTTGCGCTGCGCCAACGTGTTTCACGCAGGTGACGGCAATTTGCACCCGCTGATTTTGTTTGACGCGAACGACCCCGACCAATTGCACCGCTGTGAACTCTTTGGCGCGGACATTTTGGAAACCAGCGTGGCCATGGGCGGCACGGTGACTGGCGAACACGGCGTGGGTGTGGAAAAACTCAATTCCATGTGCGTGCAGTTTTCAGCGGCGGAGAACGAACAAATGTTTGGCGTAAAACGCGCGTTTGACCCGAACGGTTTGCTCAACCCCGGCAAAGTGATTCCCACCCTGCAACGCTGCGCCGAGTACGGCAAGATGCTGGTGCGTGGCGGACAGATGAGTCACCCGGAGTTGCCGAGGTTTTAGTGTTGCATTGCCACTTGATAGGCTGTCATTTATGCAGGTGACAAATCTCTGGGCTGAATAGCCGCCAAAACACGATGCATCTTGGCTTTGGTGATGGCCATGTCGTATTCCATTTGACCGCGCAACCACCAACCATCGCTCAAGCCGAAATAACGACACAAACGCAAATCTGTGTCAGCCGTGATGGCGCGTTTACCAGCGACGATGTCGCCGATGCGTTGCGGCGGCACACCTATGTCTTTGGCCAATCGGTATTTCGTCAAGCCCAAAGGTTTTAAAAACTCTTGTTCCAGCATTTCGCCAGGCGTCACTGGTTTGATTCTTTTCATGCTTGTTTCCTATCAGTGGTAGTCCACAATTTCCACGTCAACGGCGCCCTCTTTTTCCCACTTAAAACATAAGCGCCATTGATCATTGATACGAATGCTGTACTGCCCTTTTCGGCTTCCTGTCAATGCCTCCAGCCTGTTACCAGGTGGTGCTCGCAAATCATCCAGCAATATGGACCAACTTAATTGCTGAAGTTTTCGAAGCGCTGGTCTTTCAATATTGATCCACCGGGCAACTCGGATTCCATTAAACAGCAACTGAGTGTCGGGACACTTGAAAGTTTTGATTGCCATCTGCCATATTAACGTATTGCGTTGCTAAATTACAGGCCGCACACCATAAGCCTTCATCGCCGAAGTGATTTGACTGGCTTCTGTGGTGCTGTCTGGATAAAACCGGTAACTAGGTGCCAAGATACGATGTGCTTGTTCAACCCGTACCAACATTACACCGTGTATCTTGAATTTTTCTCCCACCAATGCATTCAGTGGCTGA
>JACCDP010049150.1_pt1 | contig 12256 bp, 9 predicted proteins | sample 7445841 | NCBI WGS metagenome assembly JACCDP01 (sample SAMN15323441, study PRJNA562643) | freshwater metagenome | isolation source: river surface water | place: USA:Blue River Watershed | collected 2017-08-17
CAGCTAGATCATATAGGACAAATGACTGAACGCTTTTCAGAAACAATAGATTTATTCAAAAACTTAAGGGCTGAAGCCCTTAATAAAAGTCAAGAAGCAATAAACTCTACAACAGCTGCTGCCCTACAGAAACTCTCTGATCAACTATCAGTTCCACTTCAAGAATTATCAAAAAACATTAATGATGTAAGTGAATCATTTGATAAATTTGATGCCAAAATTTTTACTGAAATACAAACAAATGCTCAGATATTATCAACATCAATTCCTCCCGCATCTAATAGCATATCCTTACTAAAAAATAATCTTGTTGAACTAAATGCTTCGCTGAATCCATCAACAGAACAATTAGCTAAATTCCAGAACAATTTAAAAACATCGAACGAAAAACTTCAGGAAATCCCTAATTTTTTAAATGAAGTTAAAACCTCAGCATCAGACTTTAAATCCACATTAAACGAAGCAAATCTAGCATTACAACAATTTACAAAGATAGACTTTAGTGAAATACCTAAACTTGTTTTAGGGTATTCAGCCGTGTCAAATGAAATTAGCAAAATAACTGAGGAAATATCAAAAGCCCCTAAAACAATTGACACAGATAAAATTAAATTTATTGCTACCCTTGATAATTTATCTTCAGATTTAAAAAATAAGTCAGAAGAATTAAATTTAGCCTCAAAAATTCTTACCGATGCTCTTTCAAAAATGGCATATTCGATTCATAATGCTATTGATAGATTGCCTAAATAATTAAAATGTCAAAATCTAATGACAGTATTATTTATTTAACTTTAATTGATTTTTTATTTCAATTAATTTTTTTTGGCATATTTTTATTTGTTACATATGCAAGTGTTCAAGATTCTTTACATGAAAAGATTAAAAAATATAAAATCAGCGACCAAGCCCTTGTTGAAGTAATTGATGGGCTAGGCCCATTCATTAAAGCATCTAATGTTGATTTATTAGTTAAATTTTTAAAACAACTAAAATCTGCTGATGATTTAAGCCTGATACTAGAAAACTTAAAATTAATTCAATCACAAAAAGAATTTAATGAATTCATCAAAAAAATTTCAAAAAATGGATTACTAAATTCCCAGTCTGATAAAACTGCTTTATATGATTTTCTTAATGAAATAGACGATCCTGAGCAACTAAAAAAATTAAATACTGCAATCAAATATTCAGGCGGGATTTCAAAATTAAATGAAAAAATACTAGCTGGCATGGGAAAAGTATCGTGCTTTTCTTCTGGTTCACGTGAATCAATAATGGAAATTGAAGCCTATGATAAATTCATAAAGGTGGTCTATATATCAGACCAAGGAAAAGGTATCTTATTAGATAAAAATATGAATTTAAAAATTGGGGATGAGATAGATAAGGATTCTATTGCAATTAAACTTCAGCCTCTTTATGACAAAAATTGCGCATATTTCGTAAAATATATTCGTAAAACGGACTCTGAGAGTATTCGTTTAGCAGTTGAAAAAAATGTTTACACTAAATAGCTATGCAAAATAACGAAAAAATTTCGGAAATGAACGAATTATTGAATCTTTCATTACAAAAATTAGATTCATATCTGAATTCAGATTTTAATAAAATTATCGACAATTCAAATAATATATCTACAGAATATAAAGGTAATTTTTTAACCCATTCAATTGTAAAATTACCAATTAATATTTCTAGTAAACATATGCTGATTTCTTTTTATGTGAATACTTCTAGAACTATGCGAAAAATATTTTCAAACTAATGTCACTATTTTATAAAATTAAGGAATTATTTTTGTTTTAATAATACTAGATGATCTAAATAACCCTGAAACATTTTAATATCTATTTAAAATTATTAATATCGCACTTTGATCTGACTTGATTTTTAGCACTACTATCTAAGCAATTGGGTTAAATTAATTTGCAAATCTTCTCTACAAAAAATATCGTAAACCTTAGCGGTTAGCTTCATACAAAATCTACTCTTATCTGCGAAATAATTTATGGCAAAGGCCCCTATTTACTAATTATCCCAAACAGGTAGAAGATCAAAGTTAGAAAGCGCTTCAAGCTCATCAATATGACTTACCAAAATATAACATTCTTGCCCACTCAATTTAGATATTGTTTTTAAAACATTATCTTTAAAGTCAATATCATTTTCATTTAATATGTTTTTTAAATACTCGCATTCATATTTTGAAAATTGTAGTTTTTTGTATAGATCAAACCAAGTGAAACTATCAAATTTAATTTTTTTGTTAGAATTTTCATCTACTAAATTTTTTCCTATTTCAAAATATTCATATTCACAATCTAAATTATTAAACGCGTCGTAAAATTTTTCTGCGTTTGATGCAGTAAAAGCCTTGACATTATTTTCACCTAGTGAAGTCACTGATTGATTTACATTTCCCCATTCATCTAAGAATTGTTTTTTATTCATTTCACAATTAATATTTGGAATACTCCAGTACAAATCCCCACTAACTATATCTAAACCAATCAAATATTCTCTGAGATCATTGCTAAAAGTATGCTTTAAAAAGTCTACTGCATCTTTAAAATTTAAAAATGCTGCATAAATTTTACTTTCAACTTTTTTAGTTTTTATCCTTTTCCTATAAACAATATAAATTTCACTATCTTTGTTTATTTCAAAATTTTTTTCGGATTTCAAATTTAAAAACCGAAAAATATTATTTATTTCAGCTATTAATTCCCATTGCCAAGAGCGCTCAGTCCATTCTATTGCTGTACTTAAACAATGAGCCCACTGCTCTAAGTTTTTGAAATAGTCATGAAATGAACCTGTTTTTAAGTAGTAATTCACATCTTTAAGTATGTTTAATTCAGTCTTATCGGGATCAAGATCAGAAAGATAAAAGTATGAATAAAAATATTTTTTTTCCAATATATCAAATTTTGAATTCGGAAAAATTATATCCAAAGCTTCTATTTTTCTTTTTGTGCATATTATTTTCAACCACCACACTGCTAATTCAGTAATTTTATCAGTTAATAAATTTATCATTTTATTTTAGTTTACTTTTTTTATATTTTTTTATATTTTTTTATAAATTTAAAATTTTCTATAAATAGATTTCATATCCAATGAAAATATTTATAAAATTTGAGTTTCTTTTTCTAATTTCTCAAGCTTTTTCAATAAATTGTTCAGCGGTATTTCCCGATTAAACCACCAATCAGTTGACCAGACTCTATGAATATTCCATCCAAGACCTTCAAGAACTAGTTGACGTAAACGGTCTCGGTCTCTAGCAGTAGGCGCCGAATGGTATGTAGCACCATCACATTCAATACCCAATAAGAACTTACCCGGAGCATGTGGATTTACTACTGCCATATCAATCCGATAACCGGAAACTCCTACTTGAGGTACAACACGCCATCCCCGATTTCGTAAAGCCTCAATGACCTGTACTTCAAAGGGACTATCTGGTTCTCGCCCTGTGGGAGTCGCCTGTTCTGATAAAACTCTTGCTCCATGCAATGCAAAGTCTAAGTAGGTCTTTAAATCAGCAACACCTCGTGCGTTAGTTCGTGAAAGATCGATATCCTCTGGACGCATGCTGGAAAATATTTTGACCTTATGACGTGCTCTAGTAGCTGCAACGTTTAATCTGCGGTGCCCGCCTTCTTTATTCATCGGCCCAAAGTTCATAGACAATTTACCGTTAGCATCCTTAGCAAATGTGATTGAGAATAAAATGATATCTCGTTCGTCTCCCTGTACATTTTCTAAATTTTTAATGAAAAGTTCTTCTGAGTCTGCCTCTGCAATAGCTTGATCTAATTTTTTATTAGCAAGGCGTCTAGCATCAAGCAGCTTTTCAATTAAGGCCTGCTGCGTTGAGTTGAAAGTAATAACACCAATTGAAAATTGATTACCATCACCCGAAAGATAGTGCTGCTCAATTTCGTCAACGATCTTCTGAGCTTCAATCTTATTTGTTCGAGATTTACCAGGCTCATATACACCTTTAGAATCCACAAACTCCACTGATCGGTCTATTTCTACTGGACTTGGAAAGGTCACTAATCCAGAATCATAATACTGATGATTACTGAAAGTAATCAACCCTTCATTACGGGAACGGTAGTGCCATGATAGCCGCGACAGTGGCATACCACATGAAAGACATTCATCTAATATAGATTCCATCTCAATGAGACTGCCATCATCAAAGTTACCTTCAGAATCAGAAGAATTGAAGAAGTTTGTAGGGGGCAACTGCTTGGGGTCACCTACGCAGATTAACTGCTTTCCTCTAGCAATTGCACCTACTGCGTCCCATGTAGGAATTTGTGAAGCTTCATCAAATACGATTACATCAAATAATTGGCTATTAGTATCCAAATATTGAGCAACTGATTGTGGCGACATTAAAAGACAAGGTTTAAGTCGAGATAATACTTTAGCTGACTTTTGTAAAACCTCGCGAATAGGTCTGTGCATTTTCTGCTTTTGTGCTTCATGGCGAAGAAAACCAACCTCTGCTTTCAAGTCCCCATTAATTTCTTCACCAACAGGTATTTTCCCATTCAATTTAGCCTGAACGTATTGAATGGTTAATTCCTGAAATCGTTCATCAACTTGTTTGAACTGCTCAATCTTATGCTCTTGAGACGCGCCAGAAAAATTAGCTAACAATGGCTCTTTATCAAGAATCTTTCTCAGCCACCAGCTCGCATATGACACAACAAAATGTGCTTTTAAATCTGAAAGTTCGATAACGCCTTTCTCAACATGCTCTATTAGCCCCTGTAAACCAAACGATAGTGCCTTGGCTCGAGACTCATTCCATACACACCATGGTTGTATTTCTTGGGAATTGTTTTGCCAATTGATTTGAACCGATCTGATACGACTGATCAGCCCTATTTGAGTTGGACCACCTAGGAATTGTTCATTGTCAGTAAGTTCCTTCAATGAAGTTAAGTCCTTATAAAAAATTGAAAAAGTATCTCGATAGGCCTGAGCAACTTTATATAGCCTGCCTCCAGGCGCAAAAGATTCATTATGGTCTACTAGTAAATTCCGAAGTGTATTACGTGCTATCTCTAATTCCTCAATCTGTGAATCAAATGATTTCTGCATTGATTGAGCAAGTTCCTCCATCCAGTTATAAATAGAGTTAGCTTTATTCCAGTCTGTTTTTTCGTCCTGAAATAACTCTCCAAGGCATGCAATACCCACGCTAGAATTTTCTTTGAGATACAGATCCTCTATATTTACTTTACCCAAGTTGTCTAAAAAGGTAACCATGTAATCATCACTAATACGAGCCTTATCAGTACTAAAAAGTAAAATTTGATTAGAGACTACTCGCTTTGTAAACCAGTTTTTTGGCCACCAGTCTTGTGAAGCAGCTCTCCATTGAAGTTTAAGAGCAGCAGCATTTAATGTTTTAAGTTCTGAGTCATATTTTTTAAAATTTGACCATAGAGTTTCGCGGTTTTGTCCATGGCGGATTAGCTCCTTTAGTTTTTTTCTTTCCTGCGAACTAAAAACCTGACTAGCCGATTCAAGAGGTACCTGCGAAGCTTTAAGCAACGTATCAGCTAGCTCATCTAAAGATTGCAACTGGTTTAAACTCGCCAAACTCGTATCAATCTTAACTAGTGTTGAAAATTCTTTGATTGCATCTTCGATGTTTTGTACATGCTCTATACAGTGCTTAGCATTTTGAAGCAGATTTTCCTGCCATGAAGGAGACCATGATGCCTTCTTGATTTCGTTTAATGGATGTCCAGAGATTTTCGATAGCCTAGTTGCTAGCGCCGCAAGATCACCCACAAAATCTTCAAGATTGCCTTTTTCTTTATAATCATGAGTATCGGTATCTGCCCACTCGAAATTAGCAGGTTCTTTATCGCTTGTTAGCGTCCAGCCCATGGCCTCATAAACAGATAATCCATTACGATGTGTTTTATGGATCAAACCTACAAGAGTATTCAATTCGTTTCTTAATACTGCAAGCCGTTCAGCCTCCCTATCCCAATGGGCAACTAATTTTTTTTCTGCAGAGTCCATCACGTGAACAAACTGCTTAGAAATTTCAGATTTTTTTGCCTTAGTAGAGTGCAGCTCTAAGCAAAAATTACTTAGACCAATATCATTCAGTCGCTTATGTACTACTTCTAATGCAGCCATTTTTTCAGCAACAAAGAGAACCGTTTTACCGTTAGCTAAAAAATGAGAAATTAAGTTAGTAATTGTCTGAGACTTGCCAGTACCAGGCGGTCCCTCAACAACCATATTTCGACCTCTCTCTGCTGTACAAATTACTGCCAATTGAGAAGAGTCAGCAAGCAAAGGAGTGAAAAAAGATTGAGGAGCATAATTTTTATCTAAGTCTTCTGGTTTTACTGCATCTGTTTTATCGACAAATGCCTCTCCATGGTGATTGACCAAATGATCAACCACTTTGTTTTTCAATAAATCCTGCGAGTTTTTCGAGAGATCTCGCCACATTAAATATTTAGCAAAAGAATAAAGGCCTAGATAAGAGTCCTCAACAACCTCAAATCCCTTTAATTCCTGCACTTTATTTCGCAGAATGGCAAAAATCTTATCAACGTCCACACCTGATTCGTCCAAAGGAAGTTGACCATCCACAAAAGGTAATGACACCTCAAAAGCAATCGCTAGCTTTTGCATAAGGGTGGGATTAAAAATTGTCTCCTCATCTAAACGTTCAAGACGAATACCTGCACCCACTGCACCTCTCTTAAGTTTGACTGGCACTAACAGAATTGGGGCTTTAAGTACTGTTTCTGCCTCAGGCGTTTCTTTCCAACAAAGCGTTCCAAGGGCTAAAAAAAGACTATTTGACCCAGTCTCATCTAAAGTATTTTTAGCCTCTCGGAAAATTACCGTTGCCAGATCCTGCAAGCTATCTTTCTCAACATCAAAACAGATTTCTTTTTTAGGAAGCACGGATTTAGCGTGTTGTTCAGCAGAAGTCATTCCAAATTCAGCTTTGAAATCTTCTTCGGAACGTGGATCCCCCATATCCGCCAAAGAACGCTTGGCTACCAATTTGAACTCTCCACCTGAGGCAAATGCATCCTCAAGGTCACCTACGTCATGGCAAATAACTTTTAGAAATTTTTTGCTAGGTTTGAAGTTAAGCAGTCTGTTTCGCAAAGTTAGGTCAAGTAACTTTGCTTTCCAATTGGCTAGCCGTCCTTCTGGAGTATTGTCAGTTTCAACCACCTCACCAATCATTACGCTAGGATCTAACGGAGGTAACTCTGGAGGCTCTTCTATCGCTGGACCCGAAACAGGAAGGTCAACTGACCTAATAAGATTGGCTTCAGCACGCATTGGTCGAATATGGTTCTGGCGAGCTCGCTTAATATCAATGGCATACTGAAATGTATTTTCTTGCTCTCCTTCAAGATATTGCTGAGTATCCGCAATAGCCTTTCGCATAGAGGCGGCCTGTGAAATACAAGTAGTCTCTATCGTAATGAACTCACCGGAAGCGATACGTTTTCGTACGTCTTGTGCACTGTCTTCTACCGGATTAGAAAAATTCGAGTCAATTAGCCAAACTCCTACCCAAGCATGCCCCTCTTTAATAAGAATCACTGGGTTCAAACCAGCTTGCTCTATAAAAGCAGCCAAAAGCACACTGGAATCAAGGCAGGTCATCAACTTGCCGTCTAAGATTTGAGCAGTAGTTCGAATCTTCTGACCAGATCGTTCAAATGAAGCTGGCGGCGGAGCGTACTGTAAACCTATACTAACAAGAGTCTGATATATCGAATTAACCTGTTTCCAAACATGCTCTCGATTTTTGCTCTGGTAACCATTTAATGTAAGGCCAGTAGAAGAATTTAATAATGCAGAGGCAGATGACAAAATACGATCAACTTCAATTGAAGTTGGTTGAACGTGAGCCGCGAGCAATTCAAGCAGCCCATTAGTTGCACCCCATTCATTCCTAGCTAGAACGCGAATCGGTTCGTTGTGCACTAAAGGCTGCTCACCATCGATTTGCACTTGGATTTGGATTTGTCCCTGCTCACTCTCATTTAGATCAAATAGATAATCGTGATTAAGAGATAAATTAAGTTGAACTGAATTAAAAGTGCGTGATTCTTCCGCACCGAAAGTGTCAAACGTAAAACGACGAGGCTCAAAAAAAGTAGGATTTGTACTGATCTGTATATCAAGTTTTCCAAAAATCTGATCCGTCAGATTTTGAATAACGATACGCTGAACTAATGGTATGTTGTTCTGCGCAGCCGCATAATTAACGACCTTAGCGGATTCAATTTTTATATCAAATTTATTTGACACAAACTCATCATTTTTAACACCCTCAAAGTTTGTTAGGTCGTTAGTCATAAGTGTGCTTCCTGATTTTTAGTAATTTTTAACTTCTACTACATTCCTGATTTGATGTAACTTTAAGTAGATTTAAGTAATAAATAAATTAAGGTCTACGACCTTAGATAATACATATAACTACCTCTCTATTCGACTAATTAAGACAATATGAAAAAATTATAAACACATATTAAATAAATGACTTTTTTATTTCTTGAATTGCTATAAATTTTTTTACACACTTATAATTAAAAATAAATATTTTATACAGCGATTTATTCGAAAATTTTATTTATAAATAAAATTATTTAATACTTAGATCAAAAGCATAATCAATTATTTCTGAAGCAACTTCAGATATGAATTTTGGGGAAGGGGTTATGCCAACCCTTCCTAAATCAAGCCTATCTGAATCCCAACAAGTTTGTATAGTTGGATCTATTGATACGTTGCCTCCAGAATGATGACGAATAGCGAAACATAAATTATCTAATTGAAGATCATTTAGCTTAAAGAATTTACCATTTATTCCGTAAACAAATTCAGCGCCGCGCTCGCCATGACTGGGATCTCTGCCATCATCCCAACGACAACTATCATGGAGAAAAGCAAATAACTCTACTACCAATAAATCTGCGTCACGCTTTCTGGCTATAAATTTACCGTGATGAAGAACTCGAGCCCAATGGCTGGCTCCATGCAAACCATTCCAATTAATTTTGAACTGGCTTCTAATATATTCAATCATTTCAGTACGCAAGTAATCTAAATTTAGCTCATTTGGGTCCTCTTTATCGGTATTTAATAAATTGCTATCCCCATATTTCATTTGCCCACTCCGTCGCTATTTTTGAATCAATAATACCTTCGTCAAAAACATAAGCCCATCTTTCTTGTTCCCAATTAAGACTTGACCAATGATCCAGCACGCAGCGTTTAGCGATTTCTAATTCACCTTCTGTTAGTTCTCCCCAACCTATAGCATGATCTGCACATCCATAAACATCATCTCCATCACGAGAGGAGGTAACAATATATTTTTTAAAATCTGGGATGTACGTAATATGATATGCCTCTGGCCATGAAAATCCAGGACCACTATCTGCCCAGTTAATACAGCAAATAAGTTTAGGGGAAAAATTAAGTTCTAATTTATGTTTTGATTGTGGAATGCGTTTTATTTCGTCTCTGTTTAAAGAAACTTCATAATCTGCATTCACAGACGCCCATTGAGGCAGGGTATTTTGGATAGATTTAAGAATGATTCTTGCAACAGCTATATCGATTTCTGGCGGAGTAGCATCTGGTGAAATATACGTATTTTCGTAATAGGTATTAAAGCCAGAATTTGAGATTCCTGAAAAATATGAGCTTATTACGTCTAGTTCAATTTGAGGAATTAACGAGAAAACATTGTTATGCATGACCATTCTCCTATTTAGCCAATTTCGCGAAATGCTTGGGTTGGCAATTTGGAAGTAAATCCCCCAAAGGAATATATAAAATTTTAAACTTAACTAAATATTCTGTTTAAATAAAGTATTAATTTTTATTGCCATAAAAGAAATATTAAAAAATAGAAATACCCTTTTTATCACAATGCTAAAATTAAGACTCAAAATTAATAAAGATTATTTACGAATAATAAATCTATAAACATAAGCATAAAGTCTCTTGCTTAATTAAATTAAGCTTTATTACTATCTATTCTTTATTTTTCCTAAATTTTTCATTATTTCAATTCTTTGATGTAGGTTGTAAGTTATTGATCCAAAAAATAATCTAGAGTTGGCCACGACGAATTCATATTCCTCTCTATCAATCTCAAGAGAAACTCCGTTAGCCCAGTAGTAATGTCTATTTTCTTCATTGATAAGAATAGCTTTATAGTTGAACTCAGGAGAGTCTATTGGCCTTTCAACTACCCTTGCAAGCCAACTCTCTAATGGCGAAATTTGAATGATTTGAAGATCCATATATAAATTTTATAAAATTAATTCTCATTCAAGGTTAGTCATTAGCTTTACTGCTTCATTAATATCTTTTGCCATTGGTGATTTGCGAGCTTGAAAAATTTCGGCAAGGCTACTGTAATACCAAAGTGTGCCCTCTTTCTTCGTTCTAAACCGCTCAAATACGACTTGCCCAATTGTCTTTAGATCAGAAACAATCGCCCTAGCGTTATGCAGTTTGTCCGCTGCGGATACTAGTAAGACATCATCGTTTGCTTGCATTAGATGTATAAGATATTTTCTTTTACGCTCATGCCAATCTACTTTTTCACCAATAGCGTTTGGAATGCCATCAGTACATCCCTCTACAAGTGATAGCACTCGCTTTCCAAATAGATCCTCAATGAGGGATACATATTTAGCACCTCCATCCTCTATCGTATCGTGCAGCAATCCAGCAATAGCTTGATCTTCATCTCCACCAAATTCTAAAATAATAGATGCCACACCTATAGGATGTGATATATAGGGAATGGTTGTTCCCTTTCTAAAATCACCTTCATGTGCTTGAATCGCTAGAGATAAAGCTTTTGATAATCTATCTGTAATCATTTTCTTTCCTTTGAATTTATAATTTTTTGAAATGTTTATATCAATCTGAACCTAACGGGGATCGATTCATTCAAAGCTATTTCATTTGCTTCTTCTAAATCGGCTCTTAACTCAGCAGCATAGTAGGTACTGCCTGGGTGCTCACCCTCTACTATGACAATTCCAAGTTGATCTAAACTATTCTGGTCAATGTAGCGAAAGAAATCTAAGGCAGCTCGTTGCCCACCTGCGCAACTATCAAAATATTCACATTCATACGACCAATGAGGCTCTTCGTTAAGCCAATTCTCAATGGCTGACACCACATAGCTGAAGTCAGCTTGATTCATTTCCTCAATCCATGATTTGACTACTTGCGGACAATCGCTATCACCCATATTTTCTCTAACACCAGACAAAACTTTATTAACTGCGATTTGACACCCTAGAAGCTCATATAGACTGTCACTCATTGAGTCTATTTTCTCTTCAACGAAATCTCTATGTAAGTCAGTTACTTTCCAAGACAATGGAGTACAACTCTCTATTGCATACATTAATTCTTCAGAATCTTTAGACCAATTGGAAGATATGTCATAAGTGTCTTTTCTTATTTTTGGCTCTGGGTAGTCAGCTATCGACAGAGTGCCGTATTCAGTTACGTCGAATAAAATAGGATTTAGATTTGCTTGGCGCCAAACTTGATCAATACTTTGGGCGCTTGCCGACTCGATTTTTATTGAGGGTATGGATATGGCTAGACCAAAACCTGCTGCAATTTTGAGGAATTGCCTTCTTGATATGGAATTCATAATATTCTCCAATTTAGCTATTTCGACGAATGTCTGGGCATAGCAAGTAGGAATAAATCCGCCCAATAAAAAACCCACCAATCGGTGGGTTTGTCGCTTTTGATTACTCTCTAAGAGTCTCATCTTTTTTTAGCACCTTACTGCGTTAGCAGGTTGCTGTGGCGACAAAGCCATCTCTTGATGTTTTCTTAATGTATATCGCTTCAATGAATATTTCAAGAAAAAATTTAACAACTATTTAGGATTGCGATAGTGTGGAACAGTTAAAAAAACTCAATTATTTTGGCTTTTATGATGACATTTTGGCGGAAGCGGTGTCCTCTATATAGCCAATTAAATAAACGATTAAAATAATAATAAATTATTTTTCCACCAAAAAATCCATCATAAAACATCTGACCACATTTACTTATATTTACTCAAGATCAAGATTCAACCCGACGATTATGTTTTTGAGTTTACATGTCAGCAAATGTAGCCCACCCGCCCTTCAAATTCTCACCAACCAGACCCCACCGTACCCCCACC
>JACCDP010192654.1_pt1 | contig 12256 bp, 12 predicted proteins | sample 7445841 | NCBI WGS metagenome assembly JACCDP01 (sample SAMN15323441, study PRJNA562643) | freshwater metagenome | isolation source: river surface water | place: USA:Blue River Watershed | collected 2017-08-17
AGGGGCTACAACCTCAATACACGCACGTTAGGTGCTCCGATTGATATGCCTGCTCCTAAGCCTGCTCCATCAACAACTCCATCAGCAGCGCCAACAGATTTGAGATCCGCTGCCGCAGAAGAATTGCGTAAGAGACGAGAAGCAGAAAAAGCGAAGGGTCGATAATGGACTTAAGCAAACTTTCTGACAAAGACCTAGAGGCTATCGCTTCTGGCGATATGTCTAAGGTATCAACTTCTGGACTTCGTTACATTGCAAACTACGACAAGGTTGAGGCGGCAAAAAAACCAATTCGTGAAATGCTGCAAATGAGCCAAGCGCCAGCGGAACCTCCGTCTCCTGGCGGAATTGCAAGGCAGCTTGGTTTAACGGCAAGAGCGGCTATAAGTGGATTAACTTCGCTGCCAACGATGGTTGCCGACCCAATTACGGGTCTTATGAATATAGCCGCTGGGAAACAGGTAGCGGCCCCTCCAAGTCAAACTGTACAAACGCTTTTAGATCAATTATTCCCAAAGCCTGAAACATCAAGAGAGCGCGTTGCACAGGATGTTGCTTCTGCATTATCTGGCACAGGCGTTGCAGCAAAAGGCGCGGAAGTTGTTAGCCGAGTAGCGAAAAGCCCTACTGTTCAGCGAGTCGCTTCTATATTGGCAAGAGACCCAAGGGCGCAGGCGGCTGCGACGATCGGCGGTTCAGCGGCTGCTGGAGCCGCTAGAGAGGAAGGCGCTGGTCCGCTAACTCAACTTGGTGCAGGCATGATTGGTTCCATAACTCCTGCCGGAGCGCCAGGCGCAGCAAAGAGCGCCGCTCAGGTTGGCAGAGCAATCGTTCAGCCATTTACGCAAGAAGGTCGAGAAGTCATCATCGGAAATGTTTTAAGAAGGTCTGCAACGCTTCCTGATGAAGCGGCTGTTCGTATGCAAGCTGCTCCTGAATTTATACCTGGCTCTGCTCCGACAATGGCTGAAGCGGCTAGAGACCCTGGGTTGCTCGCCTTGCAAGGTCCGGTTTCAAAAATTTTTGACCCGCAAAACCTTATTGGCGAAAGGATGTCTCAGCAAAACCTCGCAAGAATGAGAGAGTTTGAGCGCCTCGCTGGAACGCCAGAAACGCTTGAGGCCGCAAGGACTGCAAGAGGTGCTGTTACTGCGCCTATGCGGGAAGAAGCGTTTTTAGCGCAGGCTCAATTTGGACCGCTTTCTTCTGATGCTTTGAACCCTATTAGGACCGCAATCGCAGAAATCATTCGCGGAGAAACCGGCGGGTCTAAACCTGTCAGGGACACGATGAAATTTGTGCAGGGCTTAATACGCGATGTCGAAGAGGGAGGTCCGCTTACACCTCAAAGACTTTACGGCATCCGTAAAGACATCCGCATGGCTCAGGAAGGGTTGTTTGATAAGGATGACTTTAGGGCTAGGCTTGCCGCTCAAGAGTTGTCTCAGATCAGGTCTGTTCTCGACAATGTTATCGAGTCAGCGGCTCCTGGCTTTAAATCGTACGTTTCTGAATACAGGCAGATGTCTCAGCCGGTATCTCAAATGGAGTTGATGCAAGACATCGGTAGAAGATCGACTGTTGCTGCTCCGGATATTACGGCAGGTGTGACTTCTGTTCCTATATTCAGTCAAGCCAAGCTAAGAAATCAGCTTACGGCAAGGGCTGATGAGATAAATCGCACCTTGACCGAAGAGCAGCAAACGATGCTCAATAACTTGATGAATGATCTTAATAGAACCGCATCGTTAACATCTGCGGTTGCGAGAAGGCCTGGTTCTGACACGTTCAAAAACTTTTCTACAGCAAACTTGATTGGGTCTATGTTTTCGGATGTTTTGGCTGGCACAACGACAGTCAAATCATTGTCCAGGCCGTTAGACTTTCTTTACAAATTGCCTGACCAGCAAATTGCAGACCTTATGGTCGAAGCCATGCTAGATCCGAAATTGGCTTCGCTAATGATGCAAAAAGCCTCTAAAATGACGGTTGAGCCTGTTTCTAAGGCATTACGGAAAAAAGCTGAGGATCTAGGCTTTGCGCCGTTGATTTCAGGGATGCAAGCGGAGTAATCATGGCAAAGACAAAGATTTCCGAGTTCTCCTCAACTCCAGGCAATAACACCGACATAGACGGTATTGACATTGCCGAGGGTTGTGCGCCTAGTAACATCAATAATGCTATTCGGGAGTTGATGAGTCAGCTTAAGAACCAACAGGCTGGACTCGATGGCGATACGTTTACCTCTTCTGATGTTCTTACAGTTCAAGGCGTAACGGCTAATGCTGCCCGTATCCGGCTAGGTGAGGATGCAGACAACGGTTCTAATTACACCGAATTACGTTCTGCTGCTTCTCTAGCTTCTAACGTAACCTTTGTTCTTCCCTCTGCTGATGGTGCTGCCAACACGGTCTTGAGCACAGACGGGTCAGGTAACCTGTCTTTCGGTGCTGTCACAGGGACTGGTGATGTTGTAAGGGCTACATCTCCGACGCTAGTAACGCCTAACCTTGGCACACCAACATCCCTGACTCTTACGAATGCAACAGGGTTACCTATCGTTGCAGGCACGACAGGAAACCTAACCGTAGCACGAGGTGGTACAGGTGCTGCAACAGCAGCAGACGCTAGGACTAACTTAGGCGTAACCGAGACAGGACAGGACGCAACCTACGCATTTAGGTCTAACAACCTCTCTGACCTATCTTCTGCTTCTTCTGCTCGCACAAACCTTGGTCTAGGAACGATTGCTACGCAGGCAGCATCAAGCGTATCCATTACGGGCGGTTCGATCACAGGTATTACCGATCTAGCGGTTGCTGACGGTGGTACTGGCGCATCGAATGCGACAGACGCAAGAACCAACTTAGGTGTTACGGCCACAGGTCAAGACACGACTTACGCTTACCGAGCAAATAACCTCTCTGATTTAGCCTCTGCGTCTACGGCTAGAACGAACCTTGGTTTAGGTTCTATGGCTACGCAAGCAGCCAATTCGGTCTCCATCTCTGGAGGCTCGATAACGGGCATTACAGACCTTGCTGTGGCAGATGGTGGTACAGGTGCATCTAACATCACTGACGCGCGTACGAACCTCGGAGTGCCTTCTACGACGGGTTCTGGTGCTTCAGGAACCTGGAATATCGACATCCTTGGTTCTGCTAACAGCGCGACTACAGCGACCTCTGCAACAACCGCAACAAACCTATCCGGTGGTGCTGCTAATCGTCTAGCCGTACAGACTGCGGCTAACACGACAGGCTTTGTAACTGCGCCTTCTAGCTCAGGAACATACCTTTCTTGGAACGGGACTGCTTTAACCTGGGCGACTCCAGCAGGAACGGGTGACGTTGTAGGCCCATCTTCTGCGACTGCAAACCAGATTGCATTGTTTGACGGAACGACAGGTAAGTTAGTTAAAGCAGCCTCTACAACGGGCGTATTGAAGGCTGTAAGCGGTGTTATCTACGCGGCAACGTCAGGCACAGACTATGCCCCCGCAACGTCAGGAACGGGCATTCTTAAGGGTGATGGGGCAGGAGCATTTGCTACCGCATCATCGGGGATTGACTATGCACCGGCCACAACCGGAACGGCGATTCTCAAGGGTAATAACGCAGGTGGCTTTGCTAATGCGGTGTCGGGTACAGATTACGTTCCGCCCAACGGGACGGGCGCAACAGGAACCTGGTCGATCTCGATCTCAGGTGTGGCTAATAGCGCAACAAGTGCAACAAGCGCGACAACCGCAACCAATCTTGCAAGCGGTGGGACAAATCAAATCCCTTACCAGACAGGATCGGGAACGACGAGTTTCATTGCAGGCCCAACAGTAAGTTCTACTTACCTCTCGTGGAATGGAACAGGCTTTGTTTGGGCCGCTGCAAGCGGTGGTGGCGGAACGACAACCAATGCTGCGACCTTCAATAACTCTGGTTCTGGCGACTCTTCTGGAACAACCTTCGATGGGTCTGTAGCAAGAACGATCAGCTACAACACAATAGGAGCGCCATCGACAACGGGCGCAAACGCAAGCGGGACTTGGCCGATTTCAGTTACCGGAAGCTCTGCGTCGGCGACGGTTGCGACAGGCGCACAGAACATTTCCGGTGGCGCTGCTAACAAAATCCCGTACCAAACAGGTGTTGGCGCTACATCGTTTATTGATGCCCCGACAACCTCATCAACTTACCTACAGTGGAACGGTACTGCGTTCACTTGGGCTGCTGCCGCTGGTGGCGTAACATCAATCACAGCAGGTACGGGACTAAGTGGCGGGACAATCACTTCTACAGGAACGATTGCTCTTGCAACCGCTTATGGTGATACAACCAACCCTTATGCGAGCAAGACAGCAAATTATGTACTTGCTTCTCCTAATGGATCGGCTGGCGCACCAACATTCAGAGCATTAGTTGCTGCTGATATTCCTCAAATATCACTTGCCACAGGGGTTACAGGAAATCTACCTGTTACAAACCTGAATTCAGGAACTGGAGCATCTTCATCGACCTTCTGGAGAGGTGATGGAACCTGGGCTACGCCTGCTGGTGGCGGAGGTACAACCACTAACGCGCTAACCCTTAACAACTCTGGGTCTGGTGCTGCATCAGGAACCACGTTTGATGGTTCAACGGCAGTTACGTTGTCCTACAACACGATTGGTGCTGCTGCTGCTCCTACGGGTACAAGTGCTGAGTTGTTGGCAAATAATGGCACGGGTGGATTCAGTAACGTAACCGTAGGGTCTGGGTTAAGTCTGTCAGCAGGAACTCTGTCTGCAACAGGTGGTGGAGCAGGCGGGCCTATCTTAGAATCGCAGATACTTATTTCTTCTAACGTGACATTAACGAGCAATACCAACGGTTTGTCGGTCAGTCCGGTGACTGTTGCGGCGGGGTATGCTGTAACGGTTCCAGATGGTCAATCTTGGATGGTCTTAGGATAAGCTATGAGCAAAATCAAACTTCAGGGTAACGCATCTGGAACGGGGACTACAACCGTCCAATCTGCAAACACCTCATCTAACCAGACTTTTACGCTACCAGGCACAGATGGAACCTCTGGACAGTTTCTGTCTACAGACGGTTCAGGTAACTTATCGTTCGCTACTGGACTAACCTCCGGTGGTGCGTTAGGTACACCATCGACAGGTACGTTAACAAACTGTACAGGCTTACCAGTAAGCACAGGTATCTCAGGATTAGCTGCTAACGTAGCTACATTCTTAGCAACGCCTTCCTCATCTAACTTAGCCTCTGCGGTTACAGATGAGACCGGCTCAGGTTCGCTAGTCTTTGCAACCTCGCCAACCTTGGTAACACCTGTATTAGGCACACCGACATCAGGAACACTCAGTAACTGTACGGTAGATGGTACTAACTCTGTAGGCTTTAGGACTGCACCACAGACCTCTGGTGGCGCTTCTGCTTATACGTTGGTACTTACAGACTCTGGTAAGCATGTGATCTTTACAGGCGGTTCTACAGCCACGCTGACAGTGCCTACGAATGCCTCTGTAGCGTTTCCTGTAGGTACAACGATTCTGGTAGTGAATGACAACTCAGGCAACCTTACGATCTCTGGTGCTGGTGTTACGTTCCAGTTAGCTAACGGAGCAACAGGCAACAGGACAGTGGCTACAAAGGGCTTGGCAACATGCCTGAAAACAGCAACTGATACTTGGTATGTTTCTGGTGCGGGAGTAACCTAATGGCTGGTAACTTAACAGCGATGATTGCTGCGGCGTTCTCCGGTGGAGCAGCGCCTCCGGTAACGTCTGATCCTTACTTTGAATACACCACGCTACTGCTTCCTGGCAACGGAACTAACGGAGCGCAGAACAACACGTTCTTAGACGGTTCCACTAATAACTTCACCATCACCCGCAACGGCAATACCACACAGGGTACGTTTAGCCCGTTCTCACAGACTGGGTGGGGGAATTATTTTGATGGTAGTAATGATTACCTTACCGCCCCAGCAGGAACAGCATTTGCATTTGGAACAGGAGATTTTTCTGTTGAGGCATGGGTTTACCTAAATGCGACAGCGACATCTCAAAACACCATAGCAAGCACATACGCGAATGCAAGTTCTGGGTTTACATTTTCGCTTGAAGGGACCGGCGTTTTAAGAGTTCGCATGTCTGGTGATAGTATTCAACTTTCTGGAAGCACGGTTGTTTCAGCAAATACTTGGCACCATGTAATGGTATCCCGTGTTAGCGGTACGCTGCGAATGTTTCTTAATGGTAATGTTGATGGTTCCGTTGCTGATAGTACAAACTCAAATAACAGCAGTACGGCTTGGAATATTGGAAGGCTAGCAAACGCATCCGGCTATTTTGCTGGATATATTTCAAATCATAGAGTAATTAAAGGGTCTGGTACATCAGCCGCGTTTACTCCGTCAACTTCTCCCCTAACAGCAATATCAGGCACATCACTTCTCACCTGCCAATCCAACCGCTTCATAGACAACAGCAGTAACAACTTCACCATTACCGCTAATAATGGCCCGTTAGTAGTCGCCTTCTCCCCATTCAATCCCTCTGCATCGTGGTCTGCTGCGACTTATGGTGGGTCAGGGTATTTTGATGGGAGTGGGGATTATTTGACGGTTCCTAACAATACGGCGTTGCAACTAGGAACTGGCGATTTTGAAATTGATGGCTGGTTTTACGTTTCTTCTTTAGCTGCATCAGTAATTCTTGATGCAAGATCATCAGCAACAGCCTCAAGTTATACATTAGGCTTTAATTCGTCAGGCTATCCTTATATTTATGACGGCTCAAGCAGCCTAACAGGAAGTTCAGGAATAACAGCCGGCCAATGGAATTATGTAGTCTGGACAAAGGTGTCTGGAACATTAAGGATGTTTGTTAATGGCACGTCTGTTTATTCAGCATCTAACAGTTCTAGTTTAACGGGAGGAGGCAGCAACATAACGATTTGCTCAATAGTAAGTAATGGAGGTCAGGCATTAAATGGCTATATGTCAGACCTTAGAATTGTTAAAGGGTCAGGTATTACAACCTCTACAGTCCCCACAGCACCTCTCACTGCCATCACCAACACCTCCCTCCTTCTAAACTTCACTAACGCTGGTATTTACGATGCTACTAGCAAGAATGATCTGGAGACGGTGGGCAATGCTCAGATAAGTACGGCGCAGAGCAAGTGGGGTGGTAGCTCTATGGCGTTTGATGGGACGGGGGATTATTTAACGACAGTATCAAAACAAGAAATAATAATAGGAACATCAACATTTACTGCTGAAGCCTGGGTTTACCTAACATCATCAACAACAAATCAATGTATTTTTGGTGGATCATCTGCAAATAACCCATTTGCTTTGTATATAAACTCATCAACTCAAATAGCAGTAGATCAATACGGAACATCAGAAATAACATTTGCAGTACCAACAATTTCTTTAAATGCTTGGTATCACGTTGCCGTCGTAAGAAATTCAGCGACGACACGCGTTTATTTGAACGGAACAGAATCTACGACGGGTGGTGTTTCTGATTCAAGAAATTTTTCTGGCGCAACCAATCAAATTGGCGCTAACCAAACAAGCAACAGACTGCTAACAGGTTACATTCAAGATGCCCGTATAACTAAAGGCATCGCTCGCTACACAGCCAACTTCACGCCACCAACAGCAGCGTTTCCCACGTTATAAAGGATAGATATGTACTGGACTAAAAACGGGTCTATCCCATCACAAGAAACAGACGGCACAGAGGGCTGGCAACAAGCTCCATCACCTCCTACAGACATTCCTGAAGGCAAGGAACTGGTATGGCTAAACTGGGAATGGATCATCCGTGACCCTAAGCCACAAGACAGAGCAGGTTACCAATGGAACTGGCAGCACGATACACGAAGCTGGGTAGAAGGATCGTGGGGGACTGTGGAGGTTGTAGAGCCTATTCAGCCTTTAACAACCACTGATATAACTTTCTTTAGCTCTTCACAGGTAGCCAACCTAACAACATCACAGGTGATCTAATGGCTAATGTATTAAACGCAGCTACCGCTGGAACCTCGATTACGTCTGACAACACAGACATTCTTGAGGTCAAGACCGGAGGTACGCTAGCACTTACGATTTCCTCTGCACAGGCTGCGACCTTTGCTAAACAACTCTCTCTAGCATCTACATCCTCTCAGATCGGTGCAAAGCTGCAAGGTGTTGTTGAGACAATCACGGTATCAGCAACAGCAGCAACAGGTACGATTAACTTTGACACTACAACCCAAGGTGTTCTGTACTACACAACTAACGCCTCTGGGAACTTCACGGTTAACTTTAGAGCCTCTTCTGGTACGTCACTAAATACCGCAATGGCTACCGGAGAGGTCTTAACCTGTGCTTTCTTAGTCACTAATGGAAGCACTGCTTACTACAACTCTGCGGTGCAAGTAGATGGTTCATCGGTTACACCTAAATGGCTAGGTGGTACTGCCCCTACCGCAGGCAATGCTAGTTCTATCGACGTGTATTCCTACTCCATCATCAAGACAGGATCAGCAGCATTTACTGTCTTGGCTAGTCAATCCAGGTACGCATAATGCCTGTCCTAGAAGCATTAGGAGGCGGTTCTGTCAGAGGCTTTGGCCCAGGATCTGGTGCTAGAGGCCCGTCTACCATCGGTGAGTTCTGGCAGGGAGGTTACTACGCAGGGAAGATAGCTTTTGGTGGCAACACTTACTATCTTTTGGTCTCCCCTAAAGCCTCTGGTCAAAACAGCAGTATTAACTACAAGACATCGGATACGTCTGACTCGTTAGGCTTATCAACTTACGATGGAGCAACGAACACAGCAGAGTTAGACTCAGCAACTTATCCTGCTGCTCAATGGTGCGCTGCGCTAACGATCAATGGTTACTCGGATTGGTATCTACCTGCTCTTTATGAGTTAGAGATTTGTTACTACAACCTCAAGCCAACCACACAGTCTAATAGCACTTCTTACGGTACAAACTCCTACTCAGTGCCTTCTAGGGGTTCTAACTACACCACAGGAACACCAGCACAAACAAGCGTTGCTGCGTTTCAGTCTGGCGGATCAGAAGCCTTTGCTACTAACTTGAGGACTTGGTCTAGCACCAATCCTGGCGCTGGTCTTACAACAGCCACTAGAATTGACTTCTTAGATGGCAGTCAGTTCAATAACGCTAAATCTCAATCCTTAATCGTAAGAGCCATTCGTAAAGTAGCCGTATGAGGTTGTCATGTCGCCGGAACAAAAGTCTGATGTCATCACGGAAGCTGTAAAAGCAGCGCCTCCCATAGCCATAACCACGGCTGTTACTGTTGGTGGATTAACACTCAATGAATGGGTTGCACTTGCCACGTTGTTATATATTGTGCTTCAATCCGGTTGGCTTGTCTGGAAGTGGTATCACGCGATAAAAGACAAGAAGAATGAAAAATCTCCCTCAGATAGTTAAAGTAGTTTGGGAAGATGCAGCGCATGACACTTTGGGATGGGGTGAGAGCCTCGAAAAAGCCGCTGAGTTTCAGATTCCGCTTGTTACTTCAATTGGCTTTTTAGTTGCAGATAATGAGCGTGGCCTGAAGATTTGTCAGTCCGTTACGGATGACGCAATTGCTCAATCGCTAGTGATCCCGCGAAAGATGATCCAAAGCGTCGAGCACTGGGGGCTTCATGGTTCACAACGCAAAATGCAGCGACGATGAGTTCATTGCGCTATTCCGAGAGCTAAAAAGCCCTGCTGGGGTTGCTAGGGCTCTTAACACCTCACAACGCAGCGTCTATCTAAGGCGCAGGTCTATTGAGTCGCGTTACGGTTTATTCCTAGACTCAGAACACTCTCTTGCGATTCCTCAAAACGCTAAACGATCTATCTTAACCGTTGATGGTTACGTCTTGGTTTTTAGTGACGCGCACTTCATGCCTGGCGAACCCTCCGTAGGGTTCAGTGCGCTTCTTAAAGTTATCAAGATGCTCAAGCCCAAGGCGATTATTGCTAACGGCGACATCCTAGATGGAGGGACCATCTCAAGATACGGTCCTATGGATTGGAGTCCTGTTGCAAGTCTCAGGGATGAACTCGAAGCGGTCCAGTGGCACATGGATAAGATCGTCAAGGCTTGCAAGGGTCTGGGAACATTCCTACATAGAACAACAGGAAACCACGATATACGCTTCGATAGGCGTTTGGCAGGCCAGGTTCCTGAGTTTAAGGGTATCGGTGGAACATGTCTTAAGGACCATATCCCAGAATGGACGGTATCTTGGTCGGTGATGGTCAACGAGGTCTGCATGGTTAAGCATCGACTTCAGCACGGGGGCATCCACTCTGGTTATAACAATGTCCTGAAAGCTGGTATCTCTACCGTCTCAGGGCATACCCACCTCTTAGAAGTCAAAGGTTGGGGTGACTACACTGGGCGTCGATATGGTGTGTCTACGGGTATGCTTGCAGATCCTGATGGCGATCAGTTTAGTTACATGGAGGACAATCCCGTTCCTTGGTGTCAAGGCTTTGCGGTCTTAAAGTTCCAAAACGGTAGGCTGCTTCCGCCGGAGTTATGCGAGGTGATAGAAGGAACCGCTTATTTTAGGGGTGAAGCAATTGGCTAGCTTTGAGTCGGCGTTCGATAAGATGATGGAGGACGAGGGCGGTTACGTTCTCCATGAAGTCCCTGGTGACCGCGGGGGTATGACCTACGCAGGTATTGCTCGCAAGATGAATCCTAACTGGGAGGGTTGGCAGTACATTGACTACACAGAGACACCTCCTACTCAAATGGTCCGAGACTTCTACAAAACAAACTTCTGGAACAAGATTAGAGGCGATGAAATCGAGTCAGACGTAATCGCTTCTTCTATCTTTAACTTTGCAGTCAACACAGGCGTTTCTGTCGCTTCTAAACTAGCCCAGATATGCGTTAAAACCGCTCCAGACGGTTCTATTGGACCCAAGACCGTACAAGCACTCAACCAAGCCAATCCTGAGCTATTTGTGGCCTACTACGCGCTTGCAAAGATCGCTAGGTACAGAGACATCGTGACCAGGGACAGGAGCCAGATGAAGTTCTTACTTGGCTGGCTAAATCGGACGTTGAAATTATGAACTTCTTAGGCATAGGGTCGGTGATCGAGTCGGTTGGTAAGGTCGCATCGGACCTGATAACGACCGATAAAGAACGGATGCAGCTCGAGCTCGAGGCCAAACGCATCGACCAGGCTATTGATCTCGGTCAAATGGAAGTCAACAAGGTCGAGGCTGCGAACCAAAACTTATTCGTGGCCGGCTGGAGACCTGCTATTGGTTGGGTTGGTGCTGGTGCGATGTTCTACCAGTTCCTGCTTTACCCTCTTCTTGTCTGGGCGTGGACCTGGTTGCAGGCAGAGGGCTATGTTCCTCGTGAGGTATCGCCTCCCCCTATGCTTGATACGGACGCGCTCTGGGTTATTTTGAGCGGGATGTTGGGGATTGCTGGAATGAGAAGTTTTGAACGCGTTAAGGGTGTAGTGCCGCCTGCAAGGTCTTAACTATAATTTGCGTTTGGATATGTGTTGCGCGGTGACTTCGTCTCTGACCATCTGGCCAATCTTGTCACCGTGTACTTTGTCGATCTTCTCAATGATCGGAAGCCGTTTGCTTTTAGCTAACTTTAAGATCATCTTCGCCCAATCTTGAACGACAAACGGCAGCGCTTTCTCATACGCTGCCGCTATCTCCTCTACGTCCGAAGACTTAACTTGCTTGATAAGGTTGATCCACGATGCCACGGATCGACCATTCCTTAAACGCTTTATGCTTTGCCATCGTTTCCTCGCACTCGGTGCTTGGAGGAATCCACCCGTATTCCCTCCATATTTCTTCGACGGGCCTGAACCGCTCTTTCCTCGTCTGATTCTCGATTAACTCTTTCCAGTTGCTCATAGTAGTTCCTTCGGCCACGCATGAGTAGCAGCCGCATAAGGAGTGCCTGGGCGTGGCGCATGATAGAACCTCCGCTTTTCAAAATCCTTCTCTTTCCAAAAAGCACTGGGATTCTCACTCTCGATGGTCTTGATCGCTTTTTCAAGCGCAGGAGAATCGTCGGTTATGAGCTTGGGTCTAACAATATAAGCCTGCCTCAACAGGCTTTGGTGTTTGCTGAGGTGCATGTTTGTCTCCTCAGAACGGTACGGAATCGTCGTCATTTTTTACGGGCTTCGCTTCTCCATCTTTTTGCTGGAACTTCAGGCCCAGATACTTACCATCAG
>JACCDP010288731.1_pt1 | contig 12254 bp, 23 predicted proteins | sample 7445841 | NCBI WGS metagenome assembly JACCDP01 (sample SAMN15323441, study PRJNA562643) | freshwater metagenome | isolation source: river surface water | place: USA:Blue River Watershed | collected 2017-08-17
AAAAGAGGCCGAAAATATTGATATTGCCGACCAGGTATTCCAGGAAAGCACACCGGTAACAACAACAACCGGAAAACCAAATTTTTTACCCTTAATACTGGGCGGTGCCGCCGTATTGTATTTTGTAACTAAGAAATAAAATGACTACAAAACAAAGACAAGCCAGGGCAAAGTTCAAGGCCGCTATTAAAGAGGCCGGTAAACTTCGTAAAAAAAACCCAGGATTAACCCAGGCCCAGGCCGTTAAACAAGCATGGGCAATTCTTTATTCAAAAGAAAGAAAAGGTGAAAAAATTGGTTATTCAAAAGAGCGCGAAAAATTACATAAGAACGCAACGGCATGGCTTAAAAAAAGAAAAAAAATAGATGCCGAAAAAAGCAAAAAAGACCGCGTTAGTTTAGCTTATCAACAAGCACCATTTGGCAAACCTGGTTTAGTTGGTGCCGTAAAAAAGAAAAGTGCGACAAAGGTTAAGGCCAAAAAAGGAAAGTCAACCGAAATGCACACCGACACAAAAAGTCACAATGTGAATATTCGTGTTGTTAGTGGAATTAATACAAATACAATTCAAGAAATTAAAAGAATACTTGAATTAGAAGAAAAGTGGAAAAAAGTTTTATTCATTTTGGAAGGTCAAAAAAAAGCTGAAAAGAACTATACAAATAAAAAATTGCTTTCAAGAGATATTATGAAAGTAAAAAATGTAATTAAAGATTTGAAAAAGAATATAACTAATTTGAAAAAACATATTAGTTAATGTATCAAATATTGCCTTACACCAAAAGAAAAGCCAGGCAACTGAATGTAGTTGTTCGGCCCAGTACCAGGAAAGGCAAAAAAATTGATGTGTTTGATGAAAAAGGAAACTATTTGACAAGTGTAGGTGCCAGAGGTTACCTGGATTACCCGACATACTTAAAAATGTTTGGTAGCCAGGTTGCCAACAAACGGCGAAGATTGTATAAAATTAGACATGCGAAAGATAGGATTGTGAGGAATTCGCCTGGATGGTACGCAAACAACTTGTTATGGTAAATGGATGTATTAACTTGAAATAAAAACAAACAATGGCTAAAAGAAGAAAAAGTGTGCGCCGCCGTAGAAGTGGCCGCCGCATGGGTGCGATGGGAAAAGGTAATATTACCGCCGCACTTGGAATTATTGCCGGTGCCGTAATTGGCAAAAAAGTGGCCGGCATGTTGCCAATTGGTGATGACCGCATTAAGAATGCCGCCGTTACTGCAATTGGTTTTGTGTTCCCAACAATTGTAAAGGGTGACATTGGTAAGGCACTTGGAAATGGAATGATTGCCGCCGGCGGTGCCGGTCTTGTTGGCAACCTGGTTCCAGCACTGGGCGCAATGGACACAATGGAATTTCCCGTAACGGTTGGTGAAATTCCCGATGGTATTTCAGTTATTTCCGGTGATAACGATGTTATGGCCGGTGATGATTTGAGTGTACTTGCCGGAATGGATGAAGATGGTGAGGACTATTAATTGTTAGACACTTGCATTCACCTTTAATTAATAAAAAAAAGCCGGGAACAGGGCAACGAACTGAACAACAAAAATTATGGCATCAACAGTAGGTAGCCGCCTCGCCTTTGAAAAGGCAAAAGAGGGCATTCAGCGTGCCGGTTTTTCCCTTGGACAAGCCGTTCTTTCGCAAAGTTATTTGCGCCTGGAAGTATCCCTTTCAACAAGTATCACCAATTACCAATTTCCGGTATTGGTTAATGATGTAAGTTCAAGTGCAACAAGTGCAACGAACCTCGAACAAAGATTGAATTTGCAAGATGCGTTTTATGTATCGCAAATTGGTCTTTTCTTCGGAAAACCAAGTTCAAGCACCGCAACAAATTTCCAACTTTGCACTTATCCAAACCCTTACATTTTCAGTGCGAGCAACACGGCATCCAGTTTATTTAACTGGTACAATAGTTCACTTTCTTTGACTGTGAACAACCGCCAAATTGTTCCCGCTTACGATTTGTACCGTCACTATTCAGTACCGCAAACCCAAGGTGGTAATGCATATACAACGGCACAAACCAATGCATTTACTGACCAACAAGATGGTGGAACAAGTGCATTTTATCCAATTGAACCCGGATGGGTATTGGTAGGTTCTAAGCAAAACACATTGCAAGTTCAACTTGCATCCGCAATGGCCGCCGTTGAAACAAACAGCCGTGCCATTCTTATTTTGCGCGGTCACCTTGCACAAAACGTTACCCCAGTTCGTTAATACTTGGGAAAAAAACAAAGGGCCGGTTAATGGCCGGCCCTTATTTTTAAAAAAGTAAATTTTATCAAAATGGCATTTAAAGCCGCTAAATACGAACTGGTTGAATTACTGGTTCCAGGTGTTGCAAGTACCGGACAAACAAACACACAATGGAGTTTTCCCGATTTGCCAAAACTTCGTTACACTTCATTACTTGCAATTGAAACTTTCGGTGTTGATACAATAACCGTAAGTCCAAACAATGTTGCCGCACCTACCGCCGCAATATTGCAAAAAAGTTATTTGGTGTTATATGCAAATGAAAGACAAGATTTGTACCGCATTCCCCTGGTAAGTTTAGTTCGTACCCAGGCAACAACCAGTGCAAGTACACCATTTGTCCGTGGATTGTATGAATTTCAAGGTCAAAAGGTAACTTACGATAAATCATTTGTTCAAATTGCAAGTGCGCCGGGTAATACAACAAACTTTTCATTCATTTTTGGCATTTATTACGTTTAATTAATCAAAATGGCCGCCGTACCTACATTAAGGAGTGTTCAACAAGTATTGAACTGGTATAATGACCAGGAACAAGCCGCATGGGAACTTTGCCGCTTTCAACCGGCATTAAAATACCGCCAAGGTATGTACCATGGAAAAAGTAAGGAAGAAGGTGCCGAAAGATTGGCAATTGCATTAAGTATTATTCCCCAGGATGATTTTGAAAACTATCATTTAACGGTTGGCAACATAAAAGGTGCCAAGGAAAAGAAGTTGGAAGATACCGTTGGAATGTACTTTATTGTAAACGAAAAGCCGGCTCACATGATGGGCATGATGCCGGGCCAATATGTTGCAAGGAATGACCGTGATACCGAAATTTTGAATGAATTGAGGGCCATGCGTGCCGAAAGGTTAGCCGAGTTAGAAGAAGATGAAGAAGAAGAACAACCGGTGACACCATCAAGCATTTTGGCCGGAATGTTACAACAACCACAAGTGCAACAAATGTTAATTGGAATTTTGGGCAATTTAGCCGGAAACTTTATGAAACCGAAAGTACAACACATAAGCGGTACACATACCGCCGAAGATTTGCAACAAGTAATTGAAACACTATTTGCAAAAGGTGTAACACCGGATGACCTGGTTAAACTTTCCGAAATGCCCGAAAGTCAAATTTCATTTTTGTTATCAATGCTTCGTAAATAATGGCAAAAGGAATTAAAATATCAACAACTGATGTTTTGTTAATTGGTGGCGGCTTACTGGCATTCACGGCCATTAAGCGGTTATTAATTGCCGGTGGTATTGCCGCCGGCCCAGGCACGAAAAGTGCAAGCCAGGAAATTACAAACCCGATTAGTTATTGGAAACCGGCTTATTACAAACGGTATGGCGGAACATTAATTACCAGGGCAACGGCTGAAAACTATGCACGAAAAATTCAAAATGCATTTGGGATATTCCAGGATGATTTCAACATGATTGTAGGAGTTTTCTCACAACTGAAAGCGAAAACGCAAGTGAGTTTTTTATCCGATGTGTTTACGCAAATGTATGGTGAAGATTTGCTTACATTCTTAACAAACGGCGGTGGTATATTGCCCTGGGATGGATTAAGTGACAAGCAACTTGAAACATTGCTTGGATATACAAACAAATTAAAAAACAAGTGATGAAAAAAAGTTATTTACCAATATTACTAATTGGCGGTGCATTGGCATTTATGTATTTCCGCCGCCGGCCAAGAGTAACGGTAACGGCTGACATGCCGATAACACAAACGGCCGAAGAATTTGAAGGTGAATTTGCGCAAACCGTTAAACCTGGGCCATCCTTATTGGATAAGGCAACCGATGTTGTAAAAAACATATTTGGCAAGGATGAACGGCAAAAAGCGGCCAGGCAAGCGCAAAGAACGGCGGTTAAAAGAGCAACACAAAAAGGAATAAGCAAAAAGAAAGCCAAGGCCGTTACAAAACAATTAACAACATTTACATTTCCCAAGATTGGGGGTGATGAAGTAATGTTCTAATAAAACAAATATGAAAAGAGGCACATTAATATACATTGCAATTGGTGCATATTTAGTTTGGTACTTTATGAAAAAGAAAAAGACCGGCTCAAATGCACCCAGTGTTCAAAATGCATCCAGTACGGCCAGGCAAATGGTGGCTGATGTAGTTGACCAAACAACATTTTTACCCGATACAACAACCGATGCGGATAGATACGCACAAGATAAAAGCAAATGTTTATGACATGCCGAAAATTCATTACTGAAACAAAAGTTTTTACAAGTAGTTCTCAAACTGATACGAATTGTAACAGTGTCATATTTGTAAATACTGGCACAAGTAATGTCACAATTGATGGTTTTACACTTACACCAAACCAGTCATGGAATATAACCGGAAACGAAAATGAAATATTGGTTAAAGTGTATTCATTTAATTTTAGTGGTACCGGAACCAACCAATTAACCGCATTATTCAAACGTTATATTAATTGATAAATGTTTGTTGACTTCAATATATTAAACCAATTAGGTTCACCCAGTATTAACAGTAATACGTTAGTTAACCGGCCCAGTGCCGGACAAGTGGGCCGGTTGTTCGTTAGTACCGATACTTTTGAAATCTATCGGGATAATGGTACCGGCTGGGATTTAATCGGAACCGGTACTACCGGTGCCGTTACTGGTTCGGGTACAGCTACGCAAGTAGCTTATTTTACTTCATCGTCAGCTATCAGTTCAAGTTCTAACCTATACTGGGATAACACAAATATTCGGCTTGGTATTGGAACAAGCACACCCGGGGTTAGGTTAGATATACACGGAACCGGCAATTTACTTCATTTGAATGCTACTGGAGCTACTGCAAATACATTAATGAGCTTTCAACGTTTAGGTAGTAATGTATGGCGCTTAGGGGAACAATACAGTGGCGGTTTTAATTATTTTGAGATACACAATGTAGCAATAAATACTAATGCAGTAGAATTTCAAACGTCAACGAACAAAGCTACTTTTGGAGCAATAGAAACTTATTCAAGTGGCGGTGCTACTGGTAGTTTATTTAGTTACACATTAACGGTGCCTGGCGGAACTAATTTTACTGGCCCAAATGTTATAGGTAATGTAAATAGCTACCTGACACTAAATTTAGGCGGCAATACTACCGTTCCAAATAGCACCAGGCAAGGACTTGAGGGAAATAGCCGTATTAACTTTACTGGCCCTGGCACCCTTACAATGACGCAAGGAACTGGAACGGTAAGGGCTTTTAGCGCATTAAGTAGTGTTTATAGCTTTGCTGGTAGTTCTCCCGGAACTATTACTCACCTGGCTGGCTTGCGCGCCTGCTTTCCGGATAATATTGGTTTAGGTGCTATAAGTATTACCAACAATTACGGAATTTTAATTAACGACCAGACCGCCGGAACTGGAACAGTTACCTATACTAATCGATGGGGAATATATCAAGAGGGCGCAAGCGACCTAAATTATTTTAACGGTAATTTGCTAATTAAAAGCACTACTAACAGCGGCGAGGCATTACAAGTGACTGGAACAGCAAAAGCTACTAATCTTGTAATAGAGGAACAAGTAGCGCCAGCAACCCCGGCAAGTGGTACAGGAATAATTTATGCAAAAACAGATAATAATGCATATTACAAAAATGACGCTGGTATTGAGTTTAATTTAACTCAACAAAATGTAGCTTCAAATCAAGCTTTTACTGCACTGGGTAGCGCAATTATTGGATACAGTCCTATGAATTTATCTAATTTAGTAAATTTAAATAAGACTTTATTTAATAATACTTTGTATGTGGTTGGATATTATTTACCAATTGGAGCCACTATAACAGGAGTTAAATTTTATCAAGGCGCACAAGGAAATTATACTGCAAATAATTACAATGGAATAGGTTTATTTTCTTATAGTGGTGGCACAATAACGCTAGTAGCAAGTAGCACAAATGACGGTAATATTTGGAAAGGAACAGCAAATACTTGGCAAACAAAAGCATTTAGCAGTACATACGTTGCGGCTGCTGGTATGTATTTTATCGGTATGCTATACAATTATAGCTTACAAACAACGGCACCGTCTATCGGTCAATCAACAAATATCAGTAATTCTTCTTATGATTTTACAAATAGTGCTAAAATGGCTTGCGATATAATTGGACAAACTTCTATAAGTGCTAGTTATGCAATGAGTTCTTTAAGTCAAAACCCAACAATTTTTACTTTATTTTTATACTAATATGGGATATTCAATACAGCCAGTAACTATATGGCAAGACGGACAGCAAGTAAGCGCAAACTATTTAGACGCTTCAATAGTCAATGACAATCTAAATGACTATGCGCAGTTTTTTTGGCAAATTAGCCTTCTTACTATCGTTACAAATACCGTTACTCGCGATATTTACGATGAAAATGGAAACGTAATAGGTCAAGACATACAAACCGAAACGGAAACGGTAAAAACTATTGTACAAAGTGGCAACACGACAATAACCGGCATTGCATACGATGAGTGGGGCCAGTCATCCGATGTTAATTTAGCCGCTTATGAGTATATTTGTAGTCAATTAAATTTAACTTCAATACCTTAATCATGGACAAATTAACGGAACTAAAAGCGCAAGCATACGACCTTTTGGCAAACATTGAATGGTTGCAAGCAAAACTTAGTGAATGCAACCAGGCAATTGCTGAGGAAACAAAAAAGAAAAGTGATGGACAACCAGTTATTGACAATAATAATTAGTGCCATTTTCAGTGCCGGCGCAACTTGGGGCATCTTAAACAACCGTGTTAAGGCCCTGGAAAAGCAAATGGAAAAGCATGATGAACATGGTGACCGATTGACCAGGTTGGAAACCAAATTGGATATTATTGTTGCACATTTAATGGACAAAGAATGAAAACCCAATTTGTAAGAATTGCCGATGTTTTAATTTTTGGCCCTTTTATGTTATATGCCGCATCCAGGACTAAATTAAATAAGAATGAAAAACTAATTCTTGCAACAATTGGTGTTGGAACTATTATTTACAATGCAATAAATTACAAAAAATATGAAACTAAAAAAACCGCGTAATTGGAAAACAACCTTTTTTGGTTTAACCACTGTATTAAGTGGAATTGCGCTTATTATTAAAGGTCACACGATAGAGGGAATAACGGCAATATCAACCGGCCTTGGCCTGGGTGTTGCAAAAGATTTCGACAAAACCGGTCTTTAATGAATGCGGAAGACAAAAAACTATATTATTACACTGGTCATTGTTGGCCTTTTGCTAATTAGTAGAAAAGTGAGTGCAACAAAATTTATTGCTGAACGCGAAGGACTGGAATTAACCGCATACCGTGATAGTGCCAATATTTGGACTATTGGTTTTGGAACAACCATTAACCCGGAAACCGGATTACCAATAAAACAAGGTGATAGAATTACAAAGCAAAAGGCATTGGCCTGGTTGCGAATTAATATTGCTGAACTGGAAAAACAAATTAAAAAACTGGTTAAAGTTCCATTAACACCAAACCAGTTAACGGCCCTTACTTCACTTGTCTACAATATAGGAATTGGCGCATTCGCCGGTTCTAAAAATAGGCTTCCATCAACATTGTTGCGATTATTAAATAACGGTGCCGATAAAAATTTAATTGCGGCACAATTTGTTAGATGGAACAAAGTAAAAGGAAAAGAGGTGCCAGGATTAACCCGGCGGCGGCAATTAGAGGCGGAATTATTTTTGTCATAAAATACTGATTTTTACCACTTTACAAACTAATGATTACACATGTAATCATTTTTTTTTGTTTGTATGGCAAAAACTAATATAAATTCGTATTGACAAACGATTTATTAACCCAAAATTTGGAACCATGCAAAAAGACCTACTCAACCAGGTTGGCCCCTACTTGGCCGAACTGAATGGAAAAATTCACACATTACAATTCCTGGGCAAACATTTATCCGATACCCAGGTACATTTTGAAATTACATTTCCCGATGGTGACCGTGTTATTATTGACCAACGGTTAATTCCATTCAATTTACAAATGGAATTACGAACCCTTATTGATGATAGCATTGATGAATATCAAAGAATATTAAAACACTTAACCGAGGTTCACAATGCAAAATGTTAAAACATTACTGGAACTTTTGTGGTTTATTTTCTTTTCAATTCCACTTTGTTTCTTTGTTTTATTATTAATTGAAATAGCTTATTTACCCCAAACAATTAAAAACTTACTACAATGCACAAAACTTATGATGTTCCGGCATTTCCGCCGCAAATAGTTCAAGACAACCTTGGCCGTGTACTGGCACCCATTCCAGGACTTACCAAGCGCGAATATTTTGCCATAACCCTTTTACCGCATTTCCTGGAAAGTAAAAAGGTGTATGCCGAGGGTGGCAATAAATTGACACCATACCAGGCATGTGTTAAGGCCGCCGAATTACTAATTGATGAATTAACCAAAACCAACGACAATGAAAACAATATACAAATTGTGGAATAGTCCAAAATTTTGGCTATTTATAGTATTCTTTTTTATGCTTTGGTTGTCCAGTTACTGGAACATGAATTAAACTTATGACAAACGACCAGGAATTAACCGAATTATTAAAAGTTCGGCGGTATAATCCTTTGCACAAACCCAAGGCCGAACAAGTGGTTTTGACCATTTCGGGCAAGGTGGTTGGCACCCTGGAAAATTATTGTGTGATTTCCGGGTTGCCCAAGGCCAGTAAAAGTACATATGCCGCCGCCGTAATTAGTTCATCAATGGTTCCCCCATTTCAGTCAATTTTTGGCATTAAATTACAAACCCCAAAAGACCGAAACCGAATAGCATATTTTGACACTGAAAGTTCACAATATGACTTCTACCGGCAAATGGAACGAATTAAGAATTTTGCCGACAAAGAAAGCATACCGGAATTTTTAGATGCTTATTCATTTCGCGAGGACATGCCCAAGCGCATCCGCAATATGATTGAACTTTATTTGATTAATAACCCGGACTGTTCGGTTATTGTGGTGGATGGCCTTTTGGACTTATGTTTGAATTACAATGACGAAACGGAAACCAGGTTGTTGACCAACTGGTTCAAAAGAATTACCAAACAATACAATATTTTGATGATTGGTGTATTGCACCTGGGCAAAGGACATGGCGAAACCCTGGGCCATTTAGGTTCCAATACTGACCGGTGGGCGCAAAGTACCTTATTAGTAGAACGCAACCGGGAAACCAAACAATTTATATTAAAACCAAAATATTTGCGAAGTAGTGATGAATTTGAACCCATTGCCATCATGAATTTTGATGGCCAGTGGAACCAGGTTCCCATAATCGAAACGGACACCATTACATTACCCAAAAAAGTTAAAAAATCTTAACCTGGGAACGGAGGAAACCGAACAACAATAGTTATGGAAAACAAGAAAAATGGCGGTGCAATTTTCCGTCAAAAAAAAGAGAAACCAACTTCACCCGATTACACCGGTGACCTTGAATTAGATGGCATCAAATGGCGGTTGTCATGTTGGATTAATAAAAGCAAAGCCGGGTATAATTATTTGAGAATTTTGGCAACAAAGTACACCGATGGTGGTGGGGTTCAATCAATGTATCAAGGTGCTGAAAATTACCAGGATGATATTAACCAGGTAAAAGAGGCTGCAATAAACAATAAGCCGGAAACGGATGATTTGCCATTCTAATAAAAAGGCCGGTTCAACCCGAAGGGAACCGGCCGGACAAACGACTTCGGAACCAACCGCAAGTCACTTGCATTCATTGTAAAATTAAGGAAAATGCCGAAAATAATTAGAACCGCAATTGTTTTTTTTGAACCAGGTGGCCCCAGGCCGAGAAAATACCGGAACATTAGTAATATGGTCAAATTTGGCGAATTTTGCGCCAATTCCGGTGCCTGGTACATTAATTGGTACGATGCAAAAAGTGGCGAATTTGAGAGGCGCACATATCTTAAAAGTGATTACCGCAAAAAGTAGTATATTTGTCTTCTCATAAGCAGTAGTTTAGGTTTTTCACAAGCAATTCCGGCCTGGTGTTCTCACCGGGCCTTTTTTATGCCCGGCCCGGATATATGCACCATTCTTTTTTAATTAAAGGTGAATGCAAGTGAATGTGTATAAAAAACCTGGTAAAATGTTGTTTTATTCACAAATTTTTTGTAACTTTGTTACCGTTGTGCAGGCCCCACAAAGGCATGCACACGGTAACAAAAAATGTGAATGTGAATAATTGTGCAAATATGAAATTTGGATTGTTCGCACCGTTTTTGTAATTTCAAACTGACAAACGACATAAGAACATAAAGCCGCATTCAATTTTCGAATGCGAAACATACTGTGGTTGGTAGGTGGTGCCGCCGCCCTATATTTTTTATCACGATATTCATTTGGGCAAAAGATAAATTTTGTATTGCGCAGTTTGCGCCCTGGCGGCACCTTTCTTGCACCAACAATTAATGTTGATTTTGCCGTTCAAAACCCAACGAACCAAAATGTGACCATTAAAAGTGTTACCGGTTCCGTTTCGGTAAATGGCGAATATTTGGCCAATGTTAGTGCATTTGGTGACCAGGTAATTGCACCAAACAGTGAAAGCATGTTGCGACTGACCGCAAGGCCTTCGGCATTAGGACTTTTCAATTCAATTCGTGAATTACTAAATACACCGGCCGGCCAGGTAAATGCATCCTTTACCGGAACGGCTAATGTGGATGGATTGGTTGTTCCCATTAGTGAAACAAAAGTTATTTGATAATGGATGCAACAACAATAATGGGCCGATTGGAACCATTCAAAAACAAGCAAACAATGCTTGTTGCTGAACAGTCAACCGGTGATATTATTGAGGCCATAACCGAGGCACATAAAATGCATGCGCCGGATTATAGCCAAATAAGTTCTTTTTTTAAGGCACCGACAAAAAGAGAAACGGCAAAGCGCATATTTAATTTTCTAAAAAAGAATGTCAAATATGTGATTGAACCAGGAAACCGGCAAACCGTAAAAAGTCCGGCCGCTATCTTGGCAACTGGCCATGGTGATTGCAAACATTATTCTTTGTTTGCCGGTGGTGTATTGCAAAACCTGGGCATTCCATTTTCATATAGGTTTTCCAGTTACCGAATGTTTGACAAGCAACCGCAACATGTGTTTGTTGTTGTCAACCCTGGAACCAATAATGAAATTTGGATTGACCCGGTGTTAAAAGAATTTGACTACAAAAAACCATACAATTACGCAATAGATAAAAAAAATATGGCCCTTTATTCAATATCCGGAATTGGTGCAACCCAGGCACAAAAGTCACGACTGAAACAAGCCAAGTCCGCCAAAAAAGCGGCACCGACAAAGGTGGCAAAGAAAGCCGCTAAAAAAGAAGTAAAAGCGGCCCGCGAGGCGGCCGGCCGAACAGTCAAGCAAACACTAAAAAAAGGTGCAAAAGTGGTTTTGAAAGTGGCCGCCGCACCGGTTCGCAATGCATTTTTGGCCCTGGTTGCACTGAATTTTGGTGGATTGGCGAATAAGTTACAAAAGGGATGGCAAAAGGCACCCACTAAAATTCAACATTTTTGGGAGGCCGCCGGAGGAAAAATGCAAGCATTAAAGAATGCATTTGATAAAGGAAGTAAGAAAAAAAGAATTTTTGGCAATGATGGTATTGGTGCCGCACCGGCCGCCGCAACCGCCGCCGCCGCCGCACCATTACTTGTAAAGGTTGCCGATGTATTAAAAAGCATTGGAATTGAACCGGCGGAACTGGTTGAACTTGGAAAGGATGCATTAAACCAAAAGGCCCAGGAACTGGCCAAACAAGCATTGCAACCCAGGGCCGCAAAAGAGGCCGAAAATATTGATATTGCCGACCAGGTATTCCAGGAAAGCACACCGGTAACAACAACAACCGGAAAACCAAATTTTTTACCCTTAATACTGGGCGG
>JACCDP010409157.1_pt1 | contig 12251 bp, 11 predicted proteins | sample 7445841 | NCBI WGS metagenome assembly JACCDP01 (sample SAMN15323441, study PRJNA562643) | freshwater metagenome | isolation source: river surface water | place: USA:Blue River Watershed | collected 2017-08-17
ATCCCCCTTGGGGCCGCGCAAATTTGCATACAAACGCTCTAGTGCAGCAGGGTCCAGTGGTTTACCAGCCGCATCGACTGCCGTTGTTAATGCCAACGCAGTAGCTTGTGCTGCAGCAATACTCGCATCAATTTTTCCTGCAATCGTTGCAACAGAGTCCAAAACAACCTGAGCAGAAGTTTTGCCCTCAAACGCAGGGACGTCCGAAATTAAATGGAGCTGTGCAGTGGGTGCGTTTGGCACGACCGCTGTAGTGCGTACCTGTTTGCCCGAAGGCGTAGTAATCCTGATTTTGTAGTGCGATGCAACCGCGCCAAGCTGATTTGGCCAGAGGTTCAGGACCGCTTTACCAGCAGCATCGGTAACAGCTTCAACCAATTCCGGCGCAACGTACCCTTGATACACCTCCACTGCGCTCAGTACAGCCGATACCACCGCACCTTTTACCGGGCGGTCGTTCTGGTCTTTCACTTGGCACGAAACTGCACATGTTGCAGGCATAAGTCACCTATAGGATATCGTAAGCACTTATTATAAGCTAACGTGCTTACACATCAAGAGATATTATAAATCCCGATCTAGGCAGGCTCTAACCTCAACAGGTAACCGGACGACCCCATAAAGCTAATAGGCGGCCACGCATCTACGATGGTGATCTGCTTAGGACCATAAGACTCAAAATCGCAAGTAAACGAGGTTCCAATATAGGGTTGAGGGTTGTCAGTGTTAAGCCAATCGGCATAATTAGCTAACTGTGCACCATTCCGCTCAATGTACTCCGTGTCAGTTCCGTATGGAAGCAAAGGGTACTGCATTGCATCTTCAGAAGTAATAAAACTGCGTTTAGTACCCGCTGTTACTTGAAGTGTCACTTCCTCCCCCACTTCCGCGCCCTCAACCAAAACCGCGAAGGTTCTTACGTTTATGGCATACCCAAAAATAATACCAACCTCAAAGGTTTCCAAACTCACTGGCTGATCTCTGTAATCCATATCGTAAGATAAGTACAAGACCCGAATATTTCTCCCATTAGCCCCAAGCACACGCCCGTTATAGTCTTTGTTTTGCGTATACATGATCGGCACTTTTGTCAACTTGAACAGCGCCACTCCAAACCCTTGGTAGGTGCCTTGGATATGTGCAGAAGCACTCACATCATTCCAGTATGGACCCATCTGTAAAACTGTGGGTGTCAAACCTGTGTCAGTAAATGGCGGTGGAGGTGGTGGTGGAGGCTCAGTGCCGCCCGAACCACCCGCTTCCTCGAAATTAATACGCATGCCAAACTCAACCGCGTCCATCGCTACGTCTGGAAGTCCATCGGGCGCATCAATATACCCAAAAGGACTCATAGAACCGTTAATCATTTCTGATTTAACATCGAAGATAACCCCAAAATTATCTCCACCAAGTTTAAACCCAGCGCGAAAAATCAAGGCGTTAATAAACCCGTTTGGAACTGCAATTTTTAGCACTCTAGCAACATCATAATCACCGCCGCCAAACTGGAAATCCTCGGGTTCAGCAGCTCTCCAGTTCCCATCAGGTTGAAGCACAGTCATATTTGGAATTCCGCTAACAATTTCCGTGTAGGGAACCCACTGCAACTGATCGTCGCTGGGACTACCTTCGCTAGAGCTGCCACCGCTTGAGCCACCTGCACCTGAACTTCCACCGCTAGAACCGCCTCCAGAATCAAAACTCAGCCCAGCAACCACGTCGCCCCACTGCTCAAATGGAACACCCTCAACGTTGCCACCTCTTGCAACAATGGCGGCACGAATATCCGCTTTGATACTCTGCAGATAAGCTAGCACGGCTTGCGTGTTAGTGTTTGGTGTGCTGGGGTTTGGTGCGTCGATGATCATATGCTTACGTGTCCTGATAGTAGGCGCTAGGAGGCTGATGGGGTATAGTCAGGATTCTGCGCAGTTTCGGTAGAGAGATAAACTCGCCACTCTGTGACAGTAACTGGTGTCGTAGGGGAATTTATATCAACTCGCGTAATGCTGTAGAGGCCTACAGCATAGTTCGGGTCCCCCGTATATTTAGGGTCACCAAAAACATCACTCTGCCAGCCAATTTTCAGTTCTGTTGGGGTAAATATCGTGCCGTAGCCAGTTCCGTAGTCATTATTCAAAGCCCAACTTTGTTTGTTTGCTAAATAGTCATCAAAAAGCTCATTAGGGTCATTGCTTCTCCCAATACTCCCGTCGCGCCAGACCGGTTTGCTTTCATCAATATCAGCGCGTGGCACCTCATCGTAAGGAACACCAGGCAATCGGAATCTAGCCCTAAATACATACTCCCTATTCAGTCTATCCGCTTCAACAGTCAGTTTAAAGCTGCTTACGTTTGCGGGTAGGATAAATGAGGTATCTTTGAACTCACCCATGTCTAGGCCCACACCATAGGTAAATATCGGCATGCTCCAATCTGGTAAATCCTTGTCGAACGTTAAGGTTCTATCTTCGTTAGTAGGGACGACTAAAAAAGTAAAGATGACAGTTCCTGTAGAACCCGGTTCCACACCGTACAAATGCCATGCAGGGTTAGCATTAACCCAGTTATTTACAAGCACCGTGATTTGTGAATTTGAAGGCTCTGGCTCCGGTTCAACAGCATGATAAAGTGTGACGGGAAGATTCTCAACATATACATTCCAGTAATGGTCGTAGCCGGTGATGTAGGTGTGGGCATATTGCCAAGCACAAGAGCCGTCAGACCCACACCAGTAGTTAACAGTAGCACTATCCTTTCCGTGTTCTTCAGACCATAAATTACCAGTAAAAGTGCTATTAACTTCATCAAACGTGCCGCTGCCGCGCATAACATTAGGAGCTTGTCCATTGATGGTGAATGTGTACTCGCGTGCTATTGGCTCTGGTATCGGCTCTGGTGCTTGAGGCCTTGCCCTTACAGGAACGTTAGGGTGAATCTTGTTAGCTAACCCGCCTACATCAACGTTGTCTAGGTTGATACCTTTAGCAGTAAGGGCGTTGCGTATATTTCGCTTGGCCCTAAAAATTGCCCGTAGGTGTCTCGCTATTGCATCTCCGTTAAATCTACTCATCACGCACCTGCAATTTCTGCTAAAGCGGCTTCGATGGCGTTGTATTGAGCAATCATGTCTTCGAGTACCGCCTGAGTATCTGGGCCTGCTGGACCTTGAGCACCCTGTGGGCCAGCCTCACCTTGCGGACCTACCGGACCTGCTGGACCTGCTGGACCTTGGGGGCCAACCTCACCTTGGGGGCCAGCTTCGCCTTGAACCCCCTGCAAGCCTCGCTCTCCTTGCAAGCCGACAGGACCTTGGGGGCCGACTTCGCCTTGAGGTCCTTGAGAGCCTGTAGTGCCAGTCAAACCACGTTCTCCCTGCAAACCCGCTGGACCTTGGGGGCCTGTAGCGCCAGTCAAACCTCGTTCTCCCTGCAAACCTGCTGGACCTTGGGGGCCAGCTTCACCTTTAGGTCCTTGGGGGCCGACTTCGCCTTTAGGTCCTTGGGGGCCTGTAGCGCCGGTTAAACCGCGCAAACCTTGTGGCCCCTCATCCCCTTTGAGTCCTTGTGGGCCAGTCACACCTTGCAACCCTTGGTCGCCTTGTGGACCTGTTGCGCCTGTGTCACCCTTGGGACCAACTGCACCCTGAGCACCCTGTGGTCCGCGCAGCCCCGTATCACCCTTGGGGCCTACCGGACCTTGAGGACCCATCGGACCCGTAGCGCCGTCTTGCCCGCGAGGACCTGCAGGTCCCATGGGGCCTGTCAGTACCGTACCGTTGACTGTCAAAACCTGCCCCATCGGGCCGGGTTCTCCCTGAATACCTTGAATACCCTGAATACCTTGTGGCCCCCGTGGACCTTCCACACCGCGTGGACCTGTCGGCCCTGATGGACCAACTTCACCCTGAATACCTTGCGGACCGGTAGCGCCAGTATCACCTTTCACACCCCGAGGACCCATCGGCCCAACCGCGCCTTGGGGACCTTGGGGGCCTACAGCACCAGCCTCACCGCGATCACCCTTTAACCCTTGCGGACCCGCCATAGTCGGAGGTGGCAAACCACTCTGACTCGCACCGTACAGTGTCGAAATCTCAGCCAGCTCAACCGATTCTTCCAACGGAACATGCGCCTTTGCGTAGACCGTAGGGCGGCCAATGACCTCAATCTTGATGCGGTAAAACGACGGCACCGTATCCAGCGCATTCGGCCACAAGTTCAGCGTTACAACCCCCGACGCATTAGAAACCGCAGTCACAGAACTGGGGACAATAAAACCTCCGTCGTCCGAAACAGAACGGCTCAAAGTGGCGCTGACCGTAGCGCCAGCCAGAGGGCTACCGTCTTGTGAATTAACGCGGCAAATCACCGCACATGTAGGAATCGGCGTAGTAGGCATCATCTCTCCTTATTGGGCTGCTTGCGCGCCGTTAGTAGCTGCGGCTGCGGTTGTTGGAGACACCGCGATGGTGGACTTGATTTCAATACCAAGCGCCGCTGCAAACGCTGCGTAATGGGCCTGTGCCCGTGCCCCATTGCCCGCGTACTCACTGTCCTTGGTATAGGCGCGGTACAGGATATAGTCCTGCAAGATGTTGCCGTAAATGTCAGGTACGCTGATGTTGCCCACCACGGCGGTATAGAGCGCGCCGTCTGTGGGTTCTTGGATGTCGGTCGGCAAGCTGGAATAGACTAACTCCACGCTACAGGCATCACCCGCAGGGGGGTAGACGTAAAACGTCTTAGGGTCGCGGGCGTCGAACATATAATGCCGAACTTCATTGTCTGGGTTCGGGTGGGAGTGCCAGTCTGGAGACTGCGCGTCTAAGATTGCTCGGCTGGTTAAACGCACCGCCCGTTTGTTGCCTTCGGTGTTTCGGATAACTTCAATCAACTTAGAGCCGTTAGAAGGAATCGACTGCTTAGAGTTAGCAGGCTCCAAATCCACCGTAGTGTTTGTCACCATCGAATCAGGGCGGTACAGCACAATCTCGCGCTGGCCATCGTTGAGGTAGCGCACCAGCTCTGACACAGGCCAACGGATAGATGTATTGTCTTGCAGCGTTTCAACGGTGCGGCGAATAACGGATTGTGCTGAAATGGGCATGGAAACTCCTTATGCGAACCTGATAGGTGAAATGCGAATACCCCCTAAAACCCTACCGTAACTACCGTCTGCGCGGGCTTTTTGGGTTAGCGTGAAAGCGGTTCTTGCGGCCATTGCAGCAGCGCTGGGGTTAGTGAAGGGCTGATCTGGAATGGCCATCAAGCGGGCTTTAGCCCCTTCGACAACAGGCTCCATCCAGATGTCAAACAACCCATCGTCCAGACTGTCAGTACCCCTCGCAGGGCGCATAACCGCCTCCACCTGCAACGGATACACCCGATCTGGTACGGGGGTCAAATTAACCAAAATATCACCACCTTCACGGGTGATATAGAAAAACTGTGGGGTCTGCGGTGTCGCAGAATCAACACCGACAGATTGGGCTGGTATAGACATAATTTCACGCTCTGCAACCCAAACCTTAGTAATGCGCGAAACCCGATGAAACGGCGATGGATTTGAGTCGTACTGAGACACACCCGGCGTAGTCTGGGAAGCTGGTAGTCGCTCGCGCAGCACCATGGCATTAGTACAGAAATCAATGGCAGAGTCCACCAGCGCCTGTGAAGCGAGCGCGTCCGAACACCCCGGCAAGTGGGGTAGTAGTCTTGGGAGAAAGTCGCTTACAGGTCTCATGGCAAAAATAAGCCCGATGTTGAGTCGGGCTTATTCTAACGCACTAACGTGCTTACATCAAGCTCAGCGAATAACTGCTACGGTCAATGCCTCGGGCTTCACTACCTTGAAGCCGTACACATTCAACGAGCGGATAAAGTCGCCAAAGTCGTTGGGGTTACGCACAGTTTCCATCTTGGTAATCTGCGAAGCAAATGTGATGGCCGACTTGTGACCAGCCACAATCACGCGACGTTTAGCAGCGTTGGCTGCTGCAGGTATAGAAGTCTCATCGCCATAACCAGAAACCCAGTTGGTACCGCCTGCGTTAGCAAACGGGAGCTGGTTGGTCACATAGGTTGTGAAGCGGTCGATAGTACCGATTTTGCCGTTACGAACCATAGAGCTGGAGTCACCCATGAACTGGGCTTGGGCCAGATTGGTATTCATCAACAGCGCACGGGTGGCTGGGTCCAGCAACAAGAAACGTTCATTTTCAGGAACGTTTTGTTCATCCAGAACAGAAGCCATCTGCAGGATTTTGGTCAGTACGTTGTTGGCGTCGCCGCTCACAGCATTGACTTCCACAGGAGCGGCTGCAGTGCCCAAAGAGTAAGAACCCGACTTCACACCCGCAGTTGCGCCCTGATTGGCGGCTGCTGCTTGGAAAATGGTGTTGTAGAGCACATTCGAGTCGATGGTAATCTTCATCTGCTCACCCGCATCGGCGCTGAACATATCCAGCAAATTGGGTTTGGCTTGGTACTCAATAACGTCGTTGATCTGGAACGCAAAAGCCTTGGCTCGGTCGATGACCATTTCTAACGTATCAGGAGTAGGCACTTGGTACGTCAAGGTACCGCCTGCAACGTAGTCACTGACAGTGATGGTGGGCGCAGTATGAATAATCACCTTATCACCCATACCGGAGATGTCACCCTGCCAGTTGGTGTTGGAAATCTCGCTGAAAAGCGTCGAAGCGTAAAACTTCGCGTTCAGTTTGGCAGACCAAACGGTAGGGATAAAGTTGCCAGAGGCGGGAGGGGTAGTAGCAAAAGCACCAGTTACGGGAAAAATTGCTGCGTTGTCGCGTGTTACGGCCATGATAAAACTCCAAACTATCAGCCCGCCTCAAGGGGTTTATATAACCCGACGTTCGGCTAAGGCATTGTTGATTAACTGCTCAAGCCGCGCTGCCTCTGCCTCATTGCCTCGGTACTTACCTCGACCCAGATCGCTGTAGAACTGGGTCACTTGGGCCTGTGTAATCACGGGCTTGCTGGTAGGAGCCGGGGCGACAGTTGCCGCACTTTTTGGGCTTACGTGTTTATCCAGAGGGTCCGTCTTGGGAGCTTGTTCCTTGCGAGGTCCGATGTACGCGTTAAAAACCGCCGCTACACGCTCAACATTGAGCTGCTGCTGCGCCAGTTGCAGAGCGTTTTGACGTGGTACACCGTACACTGGGTCTTCCTCTGCCAGCCAAGTCAAAAAGCCTTGGTCAGCGTTGATTCGTTCCCACTCCGGCACTACACGAGTTAGACGGTCAAAGAAAGTCTGCTCTGCACTTACAGCCACTGTCTGGGATGTACCCTTTAGCTGGTCTGATAGCGCAGCAATCTTCGAGTCAATCTCGGCTACCTTTGCATCAATCGCCTGAGCCGCACGAGCAAGAGTTGCCTGTGAGACCCGTACTACCATATTAACAAGATCAGCCCCAAAGTCTTCAACATCTCTGGGTTCTGCCGCAATCTTTAGCTCTGGTGCTCGCTCTTTCTCAGCAGAAGCCTTATTCAGACGCTCTACAGCGGCTGACAAATTAGCTTCCAAGGTCTTGACCTGTTCATGCAAACGAGGAACCTCATTCGAGTATTTCCCTTGCAAAACCCGATACTTATGCTCGAAGTCCTCAGCGGGCTTCTGTGCTACCTGAACCTGCGGTTGCGGCTCAGCCTGCTTCACTGGCTCAGGTGCTTCCGTAATAACCTGCTCTACTTGCTCTGGCGCACCTTGTGGTGCGTTAATAGTGGCAAGCGTTGCCTCGGCTGCGGCTAACTGGTCCTGAACTTGTTTTGGCAAACTGCTACTCATACTCAAACTCCTAAGCCCTAGTGGGTTTTTAGGTTAAAAAAAGCTAACATGCTTACACATTAGCGGTGAAAACTATTTTCCCGGCGCATCAAGGCAGCGGGGGCATCGTCCAGCAACTTGAGCATTTTCTGCAGTATTCCTACCCGCCCTTGGGCGCGTCTGATCTGCTCGATGTCCAACGCTTGGGACAACACGGCAAAGTCATCAGCGATTTCGTGCTCCACCCACTCCCGGAACGCAGAATTCCGTGAGAGCGTAGCGAACAGTTCAACCTCGTCGATTTTTGCCATGCTTACATGCTAACACGTTATTTGACGTTTTGTCAACATTATTGCGGTTGCGGCGAGAAATTGTCAGTTATGGGCGCTCCATCTGCAAGCTGCTGCCCACTCTGAGGACCTGCGAGCGCCTGCTGACCCTGCGGCTGACCTGCAGGGGGTTGTCCCTGCATCATGCCCTGCTGCGCCATCGCTGCCATCTGCGCTTTGAGCTTCATGACAGACAGCGGAGGTACCACGGTGTCGGGGTCCATGTTCAGGTTCTTAGCTGCTTCCCGCAGAATAGCCGCCCTCCCCTCGATGCCCACAATCTGAGCGTCCATCGGATTAGCCGTCATCTGGAGGAACTGCAAACGCGCTTGGTTAGCTGCTTCCTTGACCTGCAGGCTCAGAGCACCGCGAGGCACAATACTCAAATCGCCTTGGAACTCCACCTCTGGGTCGTACTGCATCTTCCAGTCAAACAGGCGTTTAAGCACCTTGGCTGTAACGTGGATGTCGATGCTGGACACCAGCGACTTAATCACCTTGCTGGCATTGCCTACCATCATGGACAACCCCGAGGCGGTACGCCCTGCCCCCGGAGTCCCCTCGGTGCCAGTCATGTAGCGCGGAATGCCGCTGTACTCGTCCGCCATCAGGCTGAACTTCTCATACACACCCATCAACTCATTGGCGTTACTCGTAGGCTGGAAGAAGCTAATAGGCGCGGAATTAGACCCCATCGGGTCGTTCACAAACTGCCAGAGCTTCCACGGATACATCTCCGTGATCTCCTCACCCGTGGGCAAGCGGTCAATGTTTATGGCCACCTGTGGACCTGACGAAATACCCAAGTTATTAGCCAGCGCCCGCGCAGCCGCGTTACACATCGACTGACAGTCCTGAATCAAGTCATATAGGCTGTTGTGCCAGAACGCGCCGGGAACACGGCTATAGCCGTCAGCGTAGTACGGGCGACGTGCCAGTGGGTCAGGGTTAATCACCGCTTTGATAACGTGACCGCCAATCAGCCAGGCCTCTACCTCGTACTCTTTAGAGTCATCTTCTACGTCCTCCATGCCCCATTCACGCAACATCTTGCCGGAGACAGAACCCCAGTATTGCAGTGCGTCAATCAGGTCAGTGTGGGTAGCCCCGATAGCAGGAATCCGACCTTCCGCTTGGTCTTTCTGAACGTCAATAGACAACCATTCCTTCAAGCCGCCGTTGCCATGCTGGTCTAAAACCGAGCGTATAGCGTCCTCGTTGTACCCATCCACTCCAATCATGGCGCTCAGGTCAGCGCGGCTCAGGCGGTGGCGTTCAATCAGGTACGCATCATCCACTGACTTACTGTGCGGAGCAGGGTAAATCATGAATGGGTCAACACGCTCCCAGAGCAGTTTCTTCATCACCTTCACAGTGGCTTTAGACCCACCTCCGGGCTGCGGCTCCCACTTGAGCTGAGGCACATTACGCACCACCGGACCCTTGATAAATGCTGTCTTGAACACCGTCATGTCATCCAAAAACTCATCCATCGCCTCGGTGTAACCGCCTTCAACCAGACAGTCCTCCAACATAATTTCAGCTTGGTGCGCTTCGCGTCGGGCAGACTCCATAATCTGAGACTCCATGCGGTCCCGCGCATCAACCATCAACTGGCGAATATCATCCACCGACATAGGCACGCCGCTCATTTCTGCCTGTGTCGCAATCTCGTGTATGCCTTGAACAATCTGACCAACGGCTTCCTGTGGTAAGTCCGGCTTGGGACTAGGGTTAACCGTCCATGGCTTCTCCATACCTGAGCCAATCAGCACGTCGGTCAACAGCGCCTTAGCCTGACGTGCTTTAGTCGCAAACAACATCATGTAAATCTGAGACCCACCCTGCGCGCGCAGCTTAGCCTCCATGTCGGGGGAATACCGTCCAGCACGGGCGTTAACTGCCTCCAGCATATCCTTCTCTACCGCCTGTTTTGCGGTCTTAGCGTCTGTCCAGTGGCGTTGAATCAGCGCTGCAAGCTCTTGGACTACCGGCTGTGCTTGGTTTTCTGCTGCGCGCTGGATAGCCGCCGCCGTCGCCTCCTCAGCCAACATGACACTCAGAGGTTTGACTGACATAATGCCGCCGATATTGATCTGCTTGGGAGCTGGACCTTGCGGCGCAGCGCCGAGCATTGGGGGTATAGATAAGCCGAGAGTCTGCATAGCTGCACCTAGAGGTAAATGTCGCTGCGCGACAGAATAACATGCTTACACATAAGCATACGAAGGTTTTGATATAGCCCGAGCCGAGGACTTCTGCATAAATGCCCCCGTGCCATTGATGACGGCGTTGTAGTGCAGGCAAAAATACTGGGCAGCATCTGCGAGATGACTAAAGTGGTTCTTCTCCGGCACCATTGACCCAGAGCCTGACACCGTTTTGCGGTACCTGTAGCCCCACTCGAATCCGTTGGTGAGGTGTCTACAGCGAGGGTCAATCAAAAACCCCGGTCCACCGTCAATTTGGCGGGCTAAAAGCCCTTCAACCGCCCCAATTCGTGTCTCCGGGTTGTTCGTAGACGCCTTAACCACCTTAAAACCACGCCTTTGGACTGCCTGTGCGATGGTCTGTTCATCGACCTGAGAGCGCTGAAAACAGGCTGGGTCGAGCACAAAAAGCACATTTTCGGGCTTAAACATGGGGAAAACGTTGCGTAATTTAGGCACTAACAGCCTATCCAGGAAGGTTTCCACCCCACAAGTGTCATCCTCGGGCACAAAACACTCGTCAAACACGTTCACCCGCCCTCTGGCGTCCTGCTGACCAATTACTGCAGCCGCCTGCAAGCCGTTATCCATCCCCACAATCAGCGGATTCAAGCTCTGGCTGATGGGTTTGAGGGTGTCCTTGGCCACATGGAAACTGCTTTTGAAGGTACTGCGGTACACTGGGTTGCCATACTCGCCCGGACCGTACATGTTCTTGATATAAACATCAATCCACGACGGCTGTTTACCCTGCACCAGATTCTCGTAGTAGTCGGGAGCCAAGTGCTCGATGTTCTCCGCATCAGGATTCCAGCTACCGTCGTCCAGCATGGCTGGGGGCTGCATAAAAATCTCTGCTGTAGCTGGGGGAGCTGTCATGAAGCCGTGCCAGAAGCCGCCTAGCGGTGGAGGGTTGGTAGAGCAAATAACTCCGGGGTATGCGATACCCCCTGCAGCACGGCTAGGAAAACGCGATACGCGCCCTTGTAGACCGTTAAACACCGCTTCCTCGATCTCACGGGCTTCTTCCACCCACGCAGCCGAGCACTCAACCGACAACAGGCGGCGCACGTCATCCGGGGTATCCGCAGCCATCATCATGAACTCACTGTGCACGATGGACTGGTCAGACAGCCGGAACTTAATCTCAAACGTATTGTCTGTGAGCCTCCAGTGGCCCAACGGATACCCGCCGAGCTTGGTGGGCAGTTCTACGAACCACGTATCAATCAACGGTTTGATCGTCGTTTTGAGCTGCTGCATCGTGTTACGCAGGATGATGAACTTGGTACGTCTCTCACCGCCGAAGTTGGTTTGGTTGATAGCTCGGTTGAGCATATCAATGAGCGCTACGGTGGACTTACCGCCACCTACGGGACCGCAGATTAGCTTGAGGTACTTGCGTGACTGGAGGAACCTTTCCCCTGTGGGACCCGGTTTGTAGTTAAGCATTGGGTTCCTCTAGGTCGGCATTGATAGCCATTAGCTGGCTTACGGATAGTACCGGCAGGTTCTCTACGGCATCAATAGTGACCGGAGCTTTGACGGACTCGACCTGTACGGCACCGCCGTTGATGATGAAGTTAAACACCGGCAGGTTATCTGCTGCGTCTTTTTTGTTGTCTACCTTCCACCCGAGAGCATCGACACCGAAGGCTACCATTTTGCGGAGTTGTTCGGGGTCACGGCTACCGTGGATGACATCCTGCAAATCGCTCAGCGCACGGAACGTAACGAGTTTCAGCGATTCAAGGAACGCTTCTTTCTCGGCATCTACGGTCGGTGGAGGGGCTGCGGGAAGTGTAGTCATGGGGCGAGTATATGCTAACGTGCTTACAGATGCAAGCTGCGGAGACTGGGTTGGCTCAGTTGACGTTAAGTTTTGAAAATTGGTTTCCACTCAGAGCGGGACTTAAGGCCC
>JACCDP010890824.1_pt1 | contig 12247 bp, 10 predicted proteins | sample 7445841 | NCBI WGS metagenome assembly JACCDP01 (sample SAMN15323441, study PRJNA562643) | freshwater metagenome | isolation source: river surface water | place: USA:Blue River Watershed | collected 2017-08-17
CTAGAGGTGAGCAATCAGCGGTAATCTTTGTGTGTTGGAGACGTCGCATAGCCCGGTCTAGTGCGCCTCACTGCTAATGAGGTTAACCCCTAAAGGGTTTCGGAGGTTCAAATCCTCTCGTCTCCGCTGACTGTAATCGAAAATTTTAGCCCTAATGCTAATTTTAAGTATCACATTTCTCATAGTTAGTTAGACTTCTCTCAACACAGATTGGACAGTTAATGAATCTTCAAAACTTGTACGTTTCAAATTACTCAGCTAATCCAGCATTCAAGGTTGGTAGAGAACCTCTAAGAATCGAATCCGAAAAACTCAAGAAATTCAATTTAGCTATTGGGCAATCTCGCGAACCAATCAGCAACTCAGCAATCAAAGAATCAAAGGAATTGCTTGGAGATATTTTCCAGCAGTTACTAGGTCAACAACTAGACAAGTATGAGCGTAAATTTATTGAAGATCTCCACAGTCAAATCCTAAAATATCTTGATAGTGAGTTTATTTTTCGAGTTCAGCTTAACAAACCCAAATTTGAGCACCCTAATTCCAAGGCTCTCAAAAATAATGCTTTTTTCTATTCAGAATTAAGAGATTCTACACGAAGCAAAATTCTTAAATTATCAGAGACCCAGGTAAAAATTTTTCGAGAAAGGGCTCAAGCTGGGTTGCTCAAGAGAACTGATTTGAGTATCAATGAGGGTAAACTTGTTGCTAAAATTTCTAAACTAATTGATAAAGATTTTAAGTCTCAAGGAATTTTTAACTTAGTTTCTGATTATGTGGGCATTAAATATACTTTTACTGGCGTATCATTGGAGCTTAGTGTTGCCGGATCAACATGGTGGAAAAATTCAATACAAGGGAGCACCCCACCTAGGACCATGTATGCACATTTAGATGAGTCAATTTACGCACCAAAAGCAATAGTTTATTTATCAGATGTAGGTCCAACCAATGGCCCTACAAGTTCCTATCCAGGGGTTTATGACTCACTTAATAACAATCCACTTCAAGACATTATCGGAAGAGTTGTTGGATCGATAGGAAATAATCCTGAATCTATTCTTTTTGATTATTATTCAAAGAGTTACCACCAGTCCATGGGGTCCATTAGATTTAGAGAGCATTTTATGCTGCTTCCCGAGTCACTTAGATTTAATTCTCATTTTGGTTGGGATATTCTCGCAAAAAGTGAATTAGAAGGTCTAATAGCAGACCGCGAGGAAGTAATGCTGGGAGGTCCAGGCAAGTTTGTCGTTTTTGATGGTTCTCGTCTTTTACACCGAGGAGGTTTGATTGAAGAGGGTGAGAGATTGGTTTTACAAGTCATATTTTGGCCTAGGATTCCAATTACAAAGAGAGTTGCACAAATTTCTCAAGCAATTATCCGCAAATTCAGATTGGTAAATAATTGATTGTTAGAGAGTTGGCTTCTCGACTAATAAGAAAATTAACCCAACAACAACGCAAAGTTCGGAATTTCTGGATAACAGTTGGTCCAGTTTGCACATTTATTGATGTTGGTGCCTCATATTTTTATAATGAAAATTGGATAATTGCGACACAATTGCCTACTTCATCTATGTTGCAAGTCGATCCAAATGAGAAAAATTTAGACTACGTTGATAGGCAAAAAATCATAGCTAAGGCCATAAAGGTACCTTATGCACTTTCTCGGACCGGCGGATTACAGAATCTTTATGTCACAAATGTTGATAGCGGTTCTACAATGTTTGAACCGTGGATTTCGCCAGATATGCAACCTAGACTAACCGAGGATATTTATTCATATTTATATCCAATGAAAATTGTTAAAATTCAAACAAAAAAACTGCTAGATATTATTCCAAATAGTTTGATAAATCAACCGATTGTTTTAAAGCTCGACGCGCAAGGCTCAGAGCATGAAATCCTTCGTGGGGCAGAAGTACTTCTTAAGACTCAACAAATTATTGCAATAGAAGTGGAGGCATCACTTCTCAGACATCCTTTGGCCAAAGGAGGAACTAAATTTTCTGAATTGCAGCAATACCTTGAGAATTTTGGTTATGAGCTGGTGGATATGAGACTCAACTATACTCATGGGCCTGTAAAACCAACTGAAATTTCAAAACAAGGTTTCCTGAATGAGTGCGATGCATTATTTGTGTTAAATCATCGGGAAATTACTCAAAAAGGTATCGATTTCAGGGTGGCGACCTTTTTTGTTCTATGCTTGTATGGTCAATTTAGAGATGCACTTGGACTAACTAGGGCAGATGGGGAACTCTATGAAAAATTGCAGAATTCCGTGGGAAAAAATACTAGATTAGAACACATTCTTAAAATGCACCAAACATTCTTTTAAGGTTTAGAGAGAAAACTTGAGTTATGCGACGAAAAGTACTCCAATATCTTTTTTCTGTTAGGGAATAATCCTAGTGAATTTAAGTCCAACCAAATTTTAAATTTTGGAAAGCACCTATTTAATACCCCAAGAAGTTTTGTCTTTTTTAGTAAATTTCCTATGTATACCTCACTCAGAACTGAGGATCCAAGTCGTACCGTTCCTTTGAAATTAGAAAAAATATACCAACTAACAGCATTCTTGGTGTAGTAATCAGGGTCGTCAACGAGCCCCATGATGACTTTATCGATATTGTTGAAATATTGCTCTTTCGTAACACCGGTTAAGTGTGTTTCGGGTGGATACATTGGCAGAGCCGAATCAAACGAGACACATAACTTTCCCCTCATTTGCCAATCAATTCCAACTGAAGACCACCCAGTTGTAATCGCAATTACCTCTGAAAAATAGTCCTCAATTGGTACTCCTAGTTTGGGGTGGTCAACAATTACATTTTGCGGCAAATTAGATAAGAACTTATCTCTACTTTTAGTAATTTCTGCAATTACTTTCTCCCGCTTATTTGGGTACTCACGAGGGTGTGGGCGAACGATAAGAACAACGTCCTCATATTTACTTAAGTATTCAGCTAATTTTTGAATCCAATCTTCTTGAGTTTCAAATACTCTAGTACTTGCGAAAGATTCTGGATGAATCTCAGCGACCATCGAAGCAAAATGCTCATCAAGGCTGTTCATCACTGCAAGAATAATTTTCTTTTCTTGAGATATATTAAAAAATTCTCTAACTTTGATTCCTGCGGCAGGAGTTGAATAAGTCCAAGGAGATGATGCATTCCTAATCTTCTTAAAATTCCTCACCATTCGAAACTTCTCAAAAAAGCTCGGGATAAAGTTTTCGCCTTGCCACGTTTCAAGTCCCGGGTTCACATTCTTAAACTTTCCCCAATCCCATAATCTAATGTATTGATACATCTCAGCTAGCACATTCGAAAATGAAAGCACATCCACCCTTATACCTTTTTCTGCAGCAGCTTGCGCAAACGATGCACAGACTCCATATTGAGCATTGAAAATAATAACCCGATCAGGTTTGTATATAGAGAGATACCTTAATGCCGCAAGATAGGTTCGTAAGGAGTTCTCAACGAAGTTAATGAGCGTTTCTAATTCCCAACCTTCAAAAATCAAAGTGCTCTTTTTAAACTCAAGAATCAATTCGTATGACGCAATACGCCCAAAATTAATACCGTTGAATGAAAAATTGATAGGGTCACGTCTTATTGCATCACGACAATTCATGAATGTATCCTCATCTAGAGTTGTTGAGAATTCTTTCAATTCGTGATGCTTAAAATTTCTATCTATGTCCGCAACTTTACTAACTTTTCTACACTCTGAGCACGCATTCTGATTTACCACTGCGGAGTTTTTAAAAGTCAAACCAAGATATCGTGAAATAGTACAATCTTTCTCAAAAAAAGATCCGCAAGTTAAAAACTCGATCTCATTCACTTTATTAAGCTTCAGAATACGAGCTAAGCGGATTTCAGCAGAAAAGTGAGGAACTATAGCAACATTAGGAGAAAAGAACACTATTCGCATTTTTCTCCATTCCTTTGGCCCACATATTAAGAGTATTCCAACTTTTAAGAATATGATATTACTTTATCCAAATAAACAAAATTAGATTGCAATTCTACAACCTGTTTACCCATTCTTAATGGTTGAGGTTTTGTCTACTAATAAAATTGAATTATAATTTTTATAGTTTATTGGAGAGTACACCTACTAAGTATAGTGACTTTATTAAAGTCATTTTGACAATTACATAAAGTAAATTTTTAGTTTTACACAATACCCCGAGATAAACACTCTATTACTAGAGTATAGGTGTAATTGAGGCACTACTTCCTCCATGTGAGTTTAAAATCAGCAGGCGCGACAACTGTCACGGACGTCAGAATTTTATATTCTACGTTGATAGATGTAGCCAGCCGGGTATATGAAGTTCTTAACAAATATGATGGCACGGGCTAGAAATTAATCACCAGCATCTGCTATCGAATTCGCTCTAAACTTATTATGGTGATGTGGGCTAAAAGTAAAACAGTGAAATCCGTTTAAGGTATCTTTTGATTAAATTAGGGGAAATACAAATATTCAATTTAGAAAAGTACGGGATTTAAAAGCGATTGCTTTTAGTTTAAAATCCTCTTTTTAGTATCTAATTTTTAACAATTTCTTGCCGGACAGAATTCTAGCCGCTCCATATAGTTCACCGACTTCAAATCCAGTTTTTTTAGAAATTTCCAGTAAATCTATTTTGCCATCAGACCAGGTAAGTAGTTCTGTAAATATTTTAGTATCTTTGTAACCATTCTTGATAGACACATTTGGATATAAATTATGCCTTCCAAGCATTGGCTCACATTTAATGGTCGAAATAGGTGTCACATTATTTTCTATGACATCCATAATTTGTTTCGCAAATTCAAATCCACCAAATAAACCATCTGCGGTAACTACTTGTCCAATTGTGTCCAAGCTTGTGTGATACTCAGGGTAAGTACCGTATTTCGATCTCATAATTGACGCAACCGGAAGATCAACCCCTGGTGCACAAAATTGGCGTTCATCACTTCCACGTTCACTCCAAGAATAAATTCTAGGAGAATTAGTGATTCTATTGATTACATATTCCGCAACTCTGTCACTTAAAGTACCTCCTTTTCTAGATTGAATCATGGAAAAAGATCGCTCATCACCCAGGCATGTGAGCACAAATCCTGCTTTTAATCTTTTTTTCAAATTTCTAAAGTTTCGAGATATATATGCAATCGACCCAATTGTTTCAGGAATTATAATAAATCGATACGTATAGTGGTTATTTTTCTGCAAAAGGTATTTGGCTAGGTACGTCGCCACGACTGGGCCGGAAAGTTCATTGTTTGCCATATTTGGGTGACATAGATAAGTTGAGATCAATATTTCTTTTCGTGATTTGCCGGGAATTACCAGTTCACCGTAGAACATGGCACCGGTTTTAAATTCAGTATCTATTACAACTCTGTAGTTCCCATCTTTTAAGCTCATTCTTTGGTTGTGCGTTAAGCAAAAACCCCAAGTACCACCGTAATATGAAGTTACATACGGAATGGCATCTGGCTGATCTGGAATTGAATATAGATGATTTTGAAGTTCAGACAGCGGAATCTCTATATTGATTGCCTGGCTATGCGCAACCAAGTGCAGATTGTTGACACTGAACTCACATATAAGTTCACCATTTGGAGTTCTGATATATGCAAAATTTACATTATTTACCTTTGGTATTTCCCAATCAAAAACCTTTTTTCCCGTTTTAAAACTTGATATCTTCAAGCTTGGCAGTTCAAGATCGCGTATAATTTCCAATGATTCTTTTAAGCCCGGAGAAGTAATAGTTCTATAAATTGGAATTAATCTTTCAGCGAGTTGAAGCATATCATTACCAAGTGAGCCCATAAAATATATTCTATACGAAAGCTAAATGAATGGTTGATTAATGAAAGTAGTCTGTATATCGGGAAATCACCCACGTCATGCTTCAATAGTTCGCCAGCTACTAGAAAATGAAATAAAGGTTAGTTGGGTGATAGAACAGCGCGAAAACCCAATCCCAAATCCACCAAACGATTTAGACTCCGATTTAAAAAAGCTTTTTCAAACACATTTTATTGGGCGCCAAGAAGCAGAATTTGGATTTTTCGGCAATTTAAATGCTTCGGACCTAAGAGGAGATGTAAACACTTATGACGTTTTTGCAGATTCACTTAATTCAAACAGCACGCGTGAATTTATCCTTAAGCAGAGTCCTGATCTCATTCTTTCGTACGGATGTCACAAACTTGAACGTGAAATTCTTGAAATTCCTGGGGCTCAGAAATGGAATATTCATGGTGGGCTCTCGCCATGGTATCGAGGAACAGCAACTCACTTCTGGCCCAGTTATTTGTTGGAACCACAATTTACTGGCATGACCGTTCATGAAACCACCCCAGAGATTGACGGGGGAAACATAATATTCCAGACGGCAACCCAACTAGTTGCTACAGATGGAATTCATGAAAATGCTTGTAGAACCGTTTCTAATTTTTCTAATCTATTTGTTAATAGAATCAAGAGTATAGATATTAAACGAGTCACCGCTGTTCGTCCGGCTACAACAGGACGAATTTGGATTTCAAGAATGTGGACCCCACATCATTTACGTATTGTGTACGAGGAATTCGACAATAAAATAAATGATTACGTTTTAAAGAATAAGCTAAATCATGTAGAGCCAAAACTTATTGACGTGTTGGAATAATCGGTATTACGTGAGCAAGGAAAACCACAGAATTGCAGTGATTCCGGCCCGAGGAGGCAGCAAACGGATTCCCGGAAAGAATATAAAGCTATTTCTTGGTTCACCTGCTATAGGCTCCACAATAGAGTGTGTCCTTAGAAGCCATCTTTTTTCAGAAGTAATTGTGACTACAGATGATCCACAGATTGCTCAAGTTGCAATTGAGTACGGCGCAACATATGTAATCGCGCGGCCAGATTACTTAGCATCAGACCAAGCCATAACTGTTCCCACGGTTGCACATGCACTTGAAACTTGGGCAAAAGAAACAGATTACAATATTTCTGATGAAGATATAGCTTGCTGTATTTACCCAGTGAATCCGTTTCTGTCTATTGAAGATTTACAGGTAGGGATTACGATATTACAGAAAAATGCAGAAATTTCTTATGTGAATCCTGTCTGTACCTATGCCTACCCTATAGAAAGAGCCTTGACATTGGATGATAACTTTAAGATGAAGATGTTAAATCTAGATAAACTTGAAGTCAGGTCTCAGAACACAACTGAAACCTTTCATGATGCAGGGCAGTGGTACCTCGCCAGGGCACACACTTGGATAGAAAGGAAACCACTTCTACATGATTCTGTTGCGGTAGTGATCCCGAGGTGGCGCGTTCAAGATATTGATACTGAAGAAGACTGGGCGCACGCCGAACTCCTAAAATTAGTGATTATCCAACAAAAAGAAAATTCCCGATGAATTTCATTATTCTATCAGAATTTATAGTCCACCTGCCACTCGTGTTTACACTCCTTCTGGCATTCTGTGCAATCAAATATAAATCTTCTACATTCATTTGAGAAATACCGTCAAGAACTGAGGCAAGACTAATCGGGTCACCATTCTTAAATAAGAAGCCATTCACACCATTGGATACCCATTCCAAGTTGCTTGGAAAATCAGAAACAACGCAAATTTTTCCAGCCGCCAGCGCTTCCAGTAGCGATATTGATGTTCCGTCACTTCGCGAAGCTGAAACAAAACACCATCCTTTTTGAAGAAACATTGGGATATCAGATTGAGGTAAAACACTATCCCATTGAACTTTATGAAACCCTTCTCGTAAAAGTTTCTCGAGCAACTCTTTCGAATCCGTTTCTGTTACTCCTAGAAAATGGATTGAAGCAGAGTTTTTCATAAAACGCATTGCTTTAATAATGTCTATATTGGCGTGAATGCTCGACCAGCTCCTTGTAACTACAATTGACAGTGGTTTTTTAATATTTATTGAGTACGATTCAAAGTTCTCTAGATCCGCACCGTATGGGCTCACCACATATTTTGAAAGTGGTTCTGCAATTAGTTTCTCTAGTTGCTTTACTGAATATTCCGAATCCAGTATTATACCATCCATAGATTTTACGTTAACTTTTACAATTTCGGCTTTCGTTGAATTCTCGATCGCAAGATTTATATCATATCCAAGAGAAATACCGATGATAGCAAAACTTTCTGAAAATAATTCTTGATGCAGTAGATAATCCAACCCCGCAACAACAGCCAAATCAAATTGTATTTTTGAACTTTCTGTCTGAATGAATTCCCCTAATTCACTTGCCCGTACTTCAGTTACATCATAAGTGACTTTGAGCATTTTAATAAATCTTGCATCATGAATATTTTGAGTATTGGAAACATAAAGAATTTGTCTTTTAAGCAAAATCGGTGGGCCTAACCATATCATCTGAACTAACATTCTTGGCTAGAGTTCTTCCAACAATTGATTCGACTTGAAAGGGATTGATGCCATCCACAGGGCATGGGCGAAGTGCAATCAAGTCTTCATTTTGAATTATGTGGCCAGCGCCAATGCTCCGTCGATATCTCATAGCTCTTCTTTGAACAATCCGGGCATCAACTTCATTCTTTTCCACAATTTTAACGCCGGATCCCAGAGCCAATTCGAGTTTACGTACATCTGAGACCATCTGTTTCCAGTCCATTGGATTCAGTGAAAACCCATGGTCAGGTCCTTTTCTAGTTTTATCATCAGTAAAGTGTTTCTCTATAACTCTTGCACCTTTTGCGACTGCACCTAGAACAGCAACCGCACCTTCGGTATGATCAGAAAGTCCAAGAATTGCGTTTGGATATTCTTTTGCAAAGGACTCTAAAACGTTAAGATTTAAAAATCGAAAATTATCAACAGACCCAGTGTAATTTGTATTGCATTGCATAAGTACAATATCGCAATTTGACTTTTCTAGTATGTTCATGGCTTCCCTAACTTCGTCGTTAGTACTCGCCCCAGTAGCAAGCAAGACTGGTTTACCGAAAGATGCAATTTTTTCTAATGCCTCTTGCCAGGTTATATCTCCTGAACCGATTTTAAAAAAAGGCATTTTGTTTGAGAAGAATGTGATGTAGTCCAAATCGTACGGTGATGTAAAATAGTCTATTTGGTGAAGTTCACACTTTTTTCGGAGTAATTCGGTCCATTCTAGTGGGATCGACGCATCCCTATATACCTCCACAACATCCTTCTCCCAACTAGCTTGATGTGTAAGTTTTTTTCCTAATTCTTGGAACCCCCTTGAAGATACGATTGTTTCGGCGCGAAAATTCTGAAACTTCGCAGCATCCGCTCCAGCGTTCGCAGCTAGCTCAATTAAATGGAGTGCTCTATCAATTGAACCGTCATGGTTTGCCGCAATATCTGCAATAAAATAGGTTCGATCCATACCGATTGTTAAACTCCTACGCGCCATCCCTTACCTACTTTCTATCTCTACAAGAGCACGGTTAATACCTTCGTAAATTGTTGGGATCTGCCCTAAAGTTGCCTTTAATTTGGAATTGTCTAATGACAATTCCTCTGACCGAAGTCGCATAAATTTTTCCTCTGCTTTCTGAGAAATTACTAATTCAACTAAACCCAACTCCTTTTCAACAATCCGGCCAAATGTATATTTGTTCAAACGTTCACTACCTACAATATGAAACACACCTGTAAAGCCACCATCAATTAACTTTAGGCAATTTAGTGCAGTATCCTCAGCATACATTGTGGTGAAAAAAATATTGTTATAACCAACAACTTGATTGCCGGCTTTTAAATTAGTGTAGAAATATTCAAAAAGTGAATTCTTCTTGGGTGACGAACCGAAAAAATTTACCCTTGCGATTAGAGATTTGGAATTGTACATTAGTGACACTTCTTCACCTTTTAGTTTAGTCTGAGAGTAGACAGAGCCCCCAAAGGTAGGTGCTTCCTCAGTTCTTAATATCGATTTTGACTCCAAGACAGCATCTGTTGAAATGAACACATTTTGTATTGTGTGGGCAGATGTGTACTTCGCTACTATGGCTGGAATTTCAGCATTTACCCATTTCGCTAATTCAGGGTTAGTTTCGCACTCTTCAATATTTGTCATTGCTATACAATTAATTACTTTACAAATTTCAAATTCTGTTAAAAGCTTATAAATATCCCGTTCGGTTTGAATATCCACCTCTACGGAATTACTTATTCCAGTTAATTTCGCTCGTGTGTGTACGAGAGCTGTATTACTAAGAATTTTAGAAAAGTATCGGCCTAGAAATCCACCTCCACCTAAAATTAATGTTTTGGAAATATCCCCCCCCATTCTAGTTATTACAATTTGTTCATACCGAGGATTGCATCTCTAATTTGGTCTTGAGAAATCCACTCTGAATTAGTGTCGGATCGGTAGGCATGCCCCTCTTTCATGATTAGACCGCTTGGGGTTTGAAATCCCCACTCAGCAACTACGGGGGTGACAACATAACGTGCGCCAAGATCGTAAGTTCTTCGGCTGTCATCAGCAGAAATCATTTCTTCGTGTAATTTTTCACCTGGTCGCATACCTATTTCAATCAATTCTGCCTTCGGTGATATAGCACGCGCTAAATCTACAATCTTCATACTTGGAATCTTTGGCACGTAAAGCTCTCCGCCATCCATGCTTTCTAGTGAATCAATAACAAATCGCACTGCTTCGTCCAATCTAATCCAAAACCGAGTCATTCTCATGTCAGTAATAGGAATGGGCCGCCTACTTTCTACCAACTTTTGAAAATAGGGTATAACAGAGCCTCTACTACCCATGACATTCCCATACCGAACCACACAGAACATTGTTCCGTATCCTGCACTGTAGTTATTAGCTGCAATAAAAAGTTTATCTGCCGTTAATTTAGTAGCACCGTACAAGTTAATCGGTGATGATGCCTTGTCTGTTGAAAGCGCAACAACTCGTTTAACTCCAGTCTCAATGCAAGCGTCAATAACATTCTGACTTCCAAGTACATTAGTTTTAATAAATTCCATTGGGTTATACTCACCAGTATCAACCTGCTTAAGAGCTGCGGCATGAATTACAAATTCAATTTTATTAAGTGCTCTCTTCAATCTATCTAAATCACGTACATCTCCAATAAACCATCTCAGGCGTGGATCATCTCCGAGCTCTTGACGCAAATTTGATTGCTTTAGCTCATCGCGAGAGTAGATTGCAATTCTTCTTACACTGGTGTTGGCCAACAAGTATGCAATTAAAGACTTCCCTAAGGATCCAGTCCCTCCAGTAATTAGTATGGATGAATTGCTAAGCTTTGACATTGTCTTTCCTCCTTCAGCATCAGTGTAATCAATGATTTTGAGCCGAACAGCGCCATGAGATAAAGGTAGCAATTAATACCACGACACGAATACATGTTGTGGAGTTTACGCACGATTACAAGTGGCCAAAAGCAAGGCCAGCACTTATCCGTTCCTAAATCAATGGATCTAGCCCTTCAAAAGATAGTCACTTCGCACGCTCATTATTCTCGTAGACAAATATGAGCATATTAGAGAACCTTTACAGGGCCTGAGCTCAAGTTAAATCCTTTCCTGCGTATATGAGAATATCGTAAATTGATTGATATCATAGTTAAATTGTGGTTCAAGATCTAGCATTTTATTCAACCGAGATTGTCCCTACCAAAATTAACAAAATCAGTTTTACTGTAAATGCTCACAAGCATTATTTTCTGTATTTATTCTAGAATCATTAAGTATTATGGGTGCCCCAGATAAATTACGATGTAAACTTTAACCAACAGTGTAGACATGGTTAAAGATTGATCCTACTTACCTCACTCATTCGAGGTCACCCCTAAAGGGTTGCGTAGGTTCAAAACCTCTCGTCTACGCCAATAAATAAAAAAGTAAAGACGAATTTAGAAAAAAAAGGGAGGAAATTGCCTACCTATAAAATTGCAATAGTTGGCGCAGGTCCTGCTGGCTATTTCACTGCCCAAGCATTTCAAAAGGCGCAAAATGAAGAAGTCTCATTTTCAATAGACATGATTGAGCGTCTTCCTACTCCATGGGGATTGGTTAGAAGTGGTGTTGCACCAGATCATCCAAAGATAAAGACAGTTTCTAAAGTATTTGAAAAAATAGCTAAAGAGCCAAACTTTAGATTATTTGCCAATGTTGAAGTAGGTAAAGATGTATCACTTAAAGATCTGCGAGATCAGTATGACGCAGTGGTTCTAGCAAC
>JACCDP010286563.1_pt1 | contig 12246 bp, 10 predicted proteins | sample 7445841 | NCBI WGS metagenome assembly JACCDP01 (sample SAMN15323441, study PRJNA562643) | freshwater metagenome | isolation source: river surface water | place: USA:Blue River Watershed | collected 2017-08-17
AACCTGAAATTGGTGAATATCATCACGCTTACATACCACAAGAATTCGGAAAAATTTTGGAACAGTTTTTTGCAATAAAAGGTATCCAATTTAAGCATCCATTAAGTTCTTATGTATTAAGATGTAATAATTCTTTTGTTGCAACAACTGTTAAGCTATTAGATAAAGCTATTGAACATTATGGTGGTTATGAATTTTATTATTCAGCAACAAAAAATTATACTGATGCAACTGATGTTGCCTACTGTATTGAACAGGAACTCGCAACAGAGTTTACTGCTGAACAAAAACTTGAGTTTATGGCTTTACTGCAAAAAGCGTCTGAAATTATTGAAAAAGAATTGAAAATAGATAAAAATTAAACTATCTTTTTACAAACTTTTGGAGGAGATATCAATGTTAGAAGAAAATAGAGAATGGCTTGAACAATTTAGGGAAAAACATGGGCGATCGCCTCGTATATTACATATAGGAAATATTGCTAATAATGCTTATAATAATGCTAAACTACTTAATGAAGTAGGTTTTGATTGTGATGTAATTTGTTATGATTACTATCATATTATGGGATGTCCTGAATGGGAAGATGCCGATTTTGAAGGAGATATAAAAGATCAATTTTTTCCCAATTGGGGATCAGTTAAGTTAAAAAATTTCCAACGTCCTAAATGGTTTGTTCAAAGTAGCTTAAAGTTTTGTTTATATTATTTAATCGCTAAAAGAAATAATAAACAAATAGAGGCATTATTCTGGTGGAATATTTTAAATATATATAGAGTATTAAGATGTTCTCCATTAATCATAGAAAATAATAAAAAACTTAGGAAAATAAAAAGATTCATCCTAAAAATTAATGACTTTATTATCTCATTAAGTACCATTAGCAGAGTTTTTTTCTATGGATATAAAACATTTTTCTATGGATATAAAACATCTATAAATTTCCTAATTTTCTTATTTCATTTATTAATAATTCCATTAGGCTTAATAATTCCAATATTATTGAAATTAATTCAATCTCATGATGATTATCAAGTTGTGACAAATAAATATTCTTTTGATGATCGTGTCGCTTTTTTAATCAACAAATTTGCTAATGATTTTCCTCATAGATTGGATAAGTTTTCTGTAGAAGATTTAGAAATGTATCGTCCTTTGATTTTTACCTGGCAAAATCTTTTTAATCAATATGACATAATTCAAGCATATTCCACTGACCCAATTTTACCACTATTAGCCGATAAACCTTACTTCGCATTTGAACATGGAACTTTGAGAGAAATTCCCTTTCAAGCTGATGCTCAAGGAAGAAGAACCGCTCTATCTTATAAAATGGCTCATCATGTTTTTGTTACTAATGCAGATTGTCTAGAAAATGCTCAACAATTAGCCAGTAATCGAGTTTCATTTATTAATCATCCCTTTGATGAACATCATGGTGATAAAGTAGAAGGTTGGCAAGAATTAAAACAATATTTATCAAATTTGTTAGATGCCGAATTTTTATTTTTCTTTCCGACTCGTCATGATTGGGTAGCAGAGACTGGATATGCAGATAAAGCTAATGATGTTTTTTTAAATGCTTTTTGTCAAATGCGCCAAAAAGGTTATAAAGTAGGTTTAATTTGTTGTCAATGGGGAAAAAATGTTCAAGAGAGTATAAAATTAATTGAACAGCACAATTGTGCAAAATTTGTTCTGTGGCAAGAACCAATGGGAACAATTAAATTTGAGAGAATGGCAAAAGCTTGTGATATAGTAGTTGATCAGTTTAAACTAGGTTCTTTTGGAGGAATACTATTTAAAGCAATGGCTGTAGGTGCACCAATTTGTACTTATCTTAACGAAGAACAAATCTTAAAAGAATATCCTGCAATTCCTCCAGTTATTAATTGTCAAACAACAGATCAACTTATACATCAACTTGTAGACATTATAGGAGATTCATCTAAATTAAAATTTTTATCTTCTGCGTCTAAGCAGTGGATTGAAAAATATCATAGTTCTTTACCAACAATTCAAACTCAGATTTATCAATATCATAAGTTTTTAGGAAAAAATTAGCAAGAATTTATTTCATTATCAGTAAATAAAAAATAAAATAATTCTCCTAAAGTTATTGATAGTATAGTAATTATGTTAACAAATTTGTTCCACTTATCAACCAGGAGAAATTATGCAAAAGGAACTAATCAATAATCTAAATATAACCAAATTAGAATTGATTTCTTTAGAACAAGAAGATGACCATGTCATTGAAGGTGTACTAAAACATTATGAAAATCATAATAGTTGGTATCCAATTATTAAAGGAGTCCCCTGTTTTTTATCTGGTCTATTAAAACCAGATTTTTCATGGTTTCAGCAAAAACATAATTTACCTGTCATTGATGACCAATTAACCCAGAAACACCAAGCAGAACAATTAAAAACTAATGAAACCTTTTCCGATAAATGGAATAGGTTTAAAAATTATGGTTTAGAATCAAGTCATCAAGAATTTCTCTATGAATGGTACTGCAAAAAACTCGGAGTTTCCACATTAGAAGAACTGAAATTTTTCTATCAGCAATTTGAATCTATTTTAGAAGTGGGACCTGGGTCTGGTTTTAACACAAAATTTATGGCTGAAAATACTCAAGGCGAAGTTTTTGCTGTAGATGTTTCAGACGCTGCTTTTACAACTTTTGAAAATACCAAACATCTTCCTAATTGTCATGTTATTCAAGCTGATTTAATGGAAATGCCTTTCCCCGATCATAGTTTTGATTTTATCATTGCTGATGGGGTTTTACATCATACTCCAGATACAAAAAAAGCTGTATTTGCTATTTATCAAAAATTAAAACCCGGCGGTCAATTGTTTTTTTATGTGTATAAAAAAATGGGTGCAGCGCGTCAATTTTGTGATCAACATATTAGAGAATATTTTACTCAACTTGAGCCAGAAGATTGTTATAAAGCCTGTGAATCATTAACAGAATTAGGAAGAGAATTAAGTCGTCTTAATGCTAAAATAACCCTAGAAAAACCAATTCCTGTTTTGGGAATACCAGCAGGAACTCATGATGTGCAAAGACTTATTTATTATAATTTCGTTAAATGTTTTTGGAATGCCGCATTTGATTTTGAAACTAATAACATGGTTAATTTTGATTGGTATCATCCTCATAATGCTTGGCAACATACAGAAGAAGAAGTTGAATTATGGTTACAAGAATTAGGGGTTAGAGAATATAAATTCACTCAAGCTAACCCTAATGGCATCTCTGTTTTATTAAGAAAACCATAATTATGAAATTACTATTGTGAAAAGAATACTTCGCCCATTTTACACTATTTTATCTTTGATAACAATGACTGTTATCATTGTTTTGTTTCCTCTGAGATTATTATTTAAACAATTAAGAGAAACAAAATTTAGTTTATGGACAGGTACTCCCATTATTACCATGAGTTTGAATGCTAAAGCTGAAGAAAAAATAGGATTTAATTCTAAATCTTTGGTTTATTTTACCTATTTTGTTACTAATAAATTTGATTATAATTTATACAGATTTTATTCCATTCCCATAATAGGAAAATTAGTTCCTTTTTTAGTATTTATTTGGGGAAGTTTAGTCGTAGATAGATTTCATTTTTATTGCGATCGCGGTTTATTACCATCTATAGAACCATTTACTTTTAATTTTTTAGAATTATTTACCTATAAGTTATTAGGAATAGAAGTTTTTTTATGGACTTATGGTGCAGATGTGCGTAGTCAAATAACCACTAAAAGTTTAGGTGATCCTAATTGTTGCACAAAATGTGATCAAATCGGTAAATCTTGTATTTGTGATGAATCTAAACGTTTAAAGAATATTGAAAAATTAAATCAATATTCTACTGCTATTTTTTCAATGGGTGATATGATTGAATATACACCTAATAGCCGTAATGATTTATTTTTTTGGCCAATAGATTTATCAATATCTGATACTAATAAATATCAGCCCATATATCCTGAAATAAATACAGAAAAACCAGTTAAGATCGTTCATGCTCCGAATCATAGAATCTTTAAAGGTACACAGTTTTTAATTGAAGCAGTTGACAAGCTAAAAACAGAAAATGTACCTATAGAATTGATTTTAGTGGAGAAAATACCTAATGATCAAGCATTAGAAATTTATCGCTCTGCTGATATAATATTTGATCAGTGTTTAATTGGGTTTCATGGGTATTTTGCCTTAGAAGGTATGGCAATGGGTAAACCAGTTATGTGTTATATTCGTAAACCAGAACTTTATCTTTTACATCCAGAAGAATGTCCCATCATTAATACTCATATTAATACTTTAGAATCAGATATTATTAACTTAATTAATCATCGAGAAGAATTAAGAGAAATTGGGATTAGAGGAAGGCAATATATTGAAAAATATTTTACTATGGATGCTTTTGCTAATAGACTAAAAAAAACTTATCAAGATTTAGGAGTAATGAAATGAAAGTATTGATTTTTGGTGTAAAAGGGTTTATTGGTGAACATTTATTCAAATATCTTGAACTAGAAGGTATTGATGTTTATGGTGTTAGTTCATCTCGACCTCATACAATTGATCCTGAAACCGGAATTTTATCACAAAATTTCTCCATTGAACCTGATACTGATGTAGTAGTTTATTTATCTCAATCCCCATTTTATCGTCAAGTACCAGAACAAGTAAACCATTTATTTAATGTTAATGTATTAAGTGCTGTTGAAGTTGCTAAATTAGCCATTAAAGCTAATGTTAAAAAATTTATTTATACTTCCACAGGTAATGTTTATTCTCCAAGTTTTGAATCTTTATTAGAAACATCTCCTTTAAATAGGAATAACTGGTATTCTTTAAGTAAAATTCATGCAGAAGAAGCATTAAATTTATTTAGAAATGATATGGAAATTGTTATTACTAGAATATTTGGAGTGTATGGAGAAGGACAAGAAAATAAATTAATTCCTAATTTAATTAATTCTGTTGCTTCTAAAAAAGAAATTTTTATTGATAAAAATCCCTTGGATAAAACTGATTTAGAAGGCTTACAAATCTCTTTAATCTATATTCAAGATTTAGTAGAAATTATGAAATATATGATTATTGATAATGAACAAAAATTTAATCAAATTATTAATTTAAGTAGTAATGAAACCCTAAACATTCAAGAAATTATTAATATTGTTAGTCAAAAACTTGATAAGGTACCTAATTGTAATTTATTAGATAAATACCGAACAGGTAATTTAATTGCTGATATTTCTTTATTAAAAAAATGTATTAACTATAAATTTACCCCTTTTGAAATTGGTGTACAAAAAATGCTTAATCAATTGAATCAGTAATCATTATGAAAATTTTACATTTACCAACTTACACGGGAGGCCATGCTTGGAGATTAGCACAAGCTGAAAAAAATCTTGGTTTAGACAGTGAAGTTTTATATCGTAAAAATGAATGGTTAAATTATCCTTGTGATATTAACCTTGAATTAGATAAAACATCTTCTGCTTTATCTCAACTAACAAAATTAACATCAACTTTTTTGCAAATTAGAAATAAATACGATATTTTTCATTTTAATTTTGGTTCATCTTTATTTCATTCTTCTACCTATCAACTTAATCAATTAGACTTACCATTTTATCCTAAAAAAGCTAAATTATTTGTTACTTATAATGGTTGTGATATTCGTCAAAAATATCCAACAATGTTAAGAACAAAAATTGCTGCTTGTCATAATTATAATTGTTATAATGGCCAATGTAATTCAGGAAAATTAGATGAATTTCGACGTAAAGGCATTGAAAAAATGCAACGTTATGTTAAACATATTTGGGCTTTAAATCCTGATTTACTTTACTTTTTACCTCCAGAAAAATCATCATTTCTTCCATACATTACAGATTTAAAAAATCCGGAAATACTACCACCAAAACTAGATAAAAAAATTACTATTGTTCATGCACCAACTAATCAAGAAGCAAAAGGAAGTCAATATATATTAATGGCGATTCAGCAAATTGAACAACAATATCCGAATATTATTGAATTAAAATTAGTAGAAAATATTCCTCATCAACAAGCATTAAAAATCTATCAACAAGCAGACTTAATTATTGATCAAATATTAGTTGGTTGGTATGGTGGTTTAGCGGTGGAAACAATGCAAATGGGAAAACCGGTGATTGCGAGAATTGCTGAAGAAGATTTACATTTTTTACCACAAGAAATGAAAAAAGATGTACTAGAAACAATTATTAATGCTAATCCTGATACTATATATAATGTCTTATGTAAGTTCATAGAAAATAGAAGGATGTTAAAACAATATTCTCAAGCCTCTTTAGAATATGTTAATAAATGGCATAGTTATAAATATGTTGTTGGCTTAACTAAGGAAAGATATGAACTAACTTGACAGCGCAAAAAATAACAAATATGATCCGAAATTTAAGTAACTAATGTGCGGCATTACAGGCATTTGGAATCAAAATCTTCAACCTATCAATAGGGATATCCTCAAATCCTTTACTGATATTATCTCTCATCGCGGACCAGACGATAGCGGTTTTTACTTTGCCGATGATGTTGGCTTGGGTTTAGGCCATCGTCGTCTTGCTATTTTAGACTTATCTCCAGCCGGACATCAACCAATGCCCAGTAGAGATGGAAAAATTTGGTTAGTATTCAATGGTGAAATTTATAATTACCTAGAATTAGCAGCAGAATTAACAAATCATGGTTTCTCTTTTCAGAGTCATTGTGATACAGAAATCATTATTGCAGCTTACCAAACTTGGGGTTTTGATTGTTTAAATCGGTTTAATGGAATGTTTGCTTTTTTGCTGTGGGATGAGAGGAAAAAATTACTTTGGGCTGTGCGCGATCGCTTTGGTATTAAACCTTTATATATATATCAAAAACCCCATCAATTAATTGCCTTCGCCTCCGAAATTAAACAGTTTACCACATTACCCCAATGGCAAGCAGAAATTAATCCCCAAAAAGCCTATGATTTTTTAGCCTATGGATTATTTGATCATACCCATGAAACCCTATTTCAATCAGTTTGGCAACTGCGCGGGGGCGAATATCTCACACTTTGTTTAGACCAAAATGACGATTATTTTGGCAAAATACAAGTAAAATCTTGGTATAAATTGCCGAATAAATCACTAGAATTAACTCTTCCTGAAGCTGCAAATTCAGTTTACCAACTATTAAATGATTCCATAAAATTGCGTTTACAAGCAGATGTTACAGTTGGTTCATGTCTTTCTGGTGGATTAGATTCATCTTCTATAGTTTGCCTTGCTAATCAAATTCGTCAACATGAAAATACATCCTATCCTTTCCAAACTTTTTCCTCTTGTTTTGATATTCCCCAATGCGATGAACGCCCTTATATAAACTCAGTAGTTACATCCACAAATGTTAAACCTCATTATATATTTCCAGACCCCTTAGAACTCTTTAATTTACTTGATCAAATCACCTGGCATCAAGATGAACCATTTTGTTCTACCAGCATATTTGCCCAGTGGTGTATTTTTCAACAAGCTAATAAATCAAGAGTAAAAGTAATTTTAGATGGACAAGGATCTGATGAATATTTTGCAGGATATCATGGATTTTATGGAGCTTTATTTAAATATCTACTACAAAAAAAACAACTCATAAACCTATCAAAAGAAATCATTTTTTCTTGTCGTTATCAAGGTTCTACCAAGTTTCTTAAAAGTGTAGAATCTATTTTACCCGGATATTTTCGTCAAATAATTAGACAAATTTTAGGCTATCCATCAGCGACAAAATTTCCTTTTTGGATGAATGCTGAAAAAATGCGATCGCTAGAAATTAACCCTCACGATCCTTTTAAAATATTAGATCAAACAGATACACCAATTCAAAATTTATCAACCTTACAATTAACAAATACCAGCTTACCCATGTTACTGCATTGGGAAGATCGCAACTCAATGGCACATTCAATTGAAGCAAGAGTACCTTTTTTGGACTATCGCATAGTAGAATTTGTCTATGGACTACATGACAGTCTGAAAATTAAAAATGGTGAAACTAAAACAGTGTTAAGATCCGCCATGACAGGCATAATTCCTGATGCTGTCAGAAACAGAAAAGATAAAATGGGTTTTGTTACCCCAGAATGTCATTGGATGCGCAAAACATTGTATAATGCCTTCGAGTCAGAACTTCAAGAAGCTATTACCACCCTTGATCTCTGGTTACATCCCCAATTAATTAACCAAATGTTTGCAGATATAATTGCAGGTAAACGGTTATTTAATCCGACTATTTGGCGCGTAATTAACTTTAGCCGTTGGGTAAAAGTTTTTAATGTTAAAATTCCCTAAATTTATCAGAATACCATATCATAATTTATGAAAATTCTTATTATTTCTACACTTAATTTATCTCACTCCAATGGAGGTACAGTACATTTTACATCTATTTCTCAAGAATTTCGCCGTGCTGGACATATTTTAGATGCCATTATTCCTAGCACCAATAACCAAAAAATTGATCAGCAAATAGCTACCAAATATTTTGATAAAGTCACTTTTTCTAGTAATAAGTTAAGTAAATTACTTCCCATCAGTAAAACTAGCATTAATAGCTTATTACAAATATTTACAGTATTACAGCAAAATCCTAATGAGTATGATTGGGTATACTTGCGAAGTAATTTATTATCATTCTTTGTATTATTAGCCTTAAAATTAAGAGGGTTTAAAAAAATTGTCACCGAACATAATGGTTGGTTTGTTGATGAACTTACGATGATGGGAATTTCTGACTGGCAACAAAGTATTATTAAATACCTGCAAATTAGAGATGGAAAATTAGCCAACTTAGTCAGAACAGTAGTTCCTAATATTAAAGAAAAACTGATAGAAAATGGTATAGATAGTCAAAAAATATTCATCGCTGGTAATGGCACAGATATTAACTTTTTTCAGCCAAAAAACCGACAAGAAATACTCAAAAAACTCAACTTAAATCCAGAATATTTTTACTTAGGATTTATTGGTGATCTTGAACCCTGGCAAGGTGTAGAAGTTGCTATTAATGCCATGTCTAAAATTTATGATAAATACCCAGAAACTCGTTTATTAGTAATAGGAGGAGGAAGAAACCTGCACTATTTGAAAGAAACATATGGTCATTTAGAATATATTAAATTAATGGGAGCAGTTCCCTATCAAGAATCTAACGATTATATTAACTGTTTTGATATAGCCTTATTACCAAAACACGGTTTAGATGATATCGGTTATTCTCCAATTAAACTTTACGCTTATGCTGCTGCTGGTAGAGCAATATTAGCTTCAGATATTAGAGGAATTAAAGAACTAGAACCTAACAAATTTTTAGTATTACATCAACCCGGTAATTCTCAAGATTTAGCAGCAAAAGCCATAGAAATGATCTATAACCCAGAAAAATTAGCCCACATGGGTAAAACAGCACGTGAATATGCTGAAAAAAATTTTTCATGGCAATTAGTCACAGACAAAATTATTCAAGCAATGGAGACTTATGATTTGCAGGAGCAATTAGGGAATGAATAAGAGTAATTTACAGATAGTTTGTTAGAAATTATTAGTTACTTTTAACTACTTATGTGTTATAATAAATTATCTTTTTGGCTATACCGATTTTTTCCCTGCGGTGCCCTGAGCGAGTCGAAGGGTCGAAATGTTCCCTCTTGCCCAATTAATAATTTAGCATAACAAGTACCGAAGAACCATCTTTTTAGAAATCAGGACTTACACAACTAGCAAAGCGATCACTATTTAATCGTACAAATATATTAATAAAGTCAACATCTAACAAAGTCCTGGCTAAAATTATTAATATTAAATGAAAAGTTAACACCAAGCTTGCTTTGGGAGTGGATCGAAAACCTGATATATTAACTAATTGAAATTGAAAGGAGTTATATTGAACATGAAAATTGCTACTGTTATCGGTGCAAGACCACAATTTATTAAAGCATCTGTTGTCAGTGATGCTTTCAAAAATGCCGGAATTAATGAAATAATTATTCACACTGGACAGCATTTTGATGCAAAAATGTCTGATGTCTTTTTCCAAGATTTAGAATTACCCACACCAAAATATCATTTAAACATTCATAGTCTTCAACATGGGGCAATGACAGGGAGAATGATGGAAAAAATAGAAGAATTATTAATAACAGAAAACCCAGATTTAATATGTGTTTATGGTGATACAAATTCAACAATTGCTGGAGCATTAGTAGCAGCTAAATTACATATTCCCATTGCCCATATAGAGGCAGGATTAAGAAGTTATAACCGTCAAATGCCAGAGGAAATTAATCGTGTTGTCACAGATCATCTTTCTCAATTACTATTTGTACCCACACCTTTAGCAATAAATTGCTTACAACAAGAAGGCATTAATAAAGGTGTATACTTAGTTGGAGATGTGATGATGGATTCTGTTTTAAAATATCAAGAAAAGGCTCAAAAAACATCTGATATTTTAAGTAGATATAACTTGAAAGAAGGAAAATTTTATCTAGCAACAATTCATCGTCCCAGCAATACAGATGAGTTTGTACGTTTGCAGGCTATTCTGGAAAGTTTTATCAATTTAGATTATCCAGTAGTTTTTCCTATACATCCGCGTACACTCAGTTGTATTGAAAAAATGAGCTTGAATAATTACTTAAATCATCCGTCTATTCAAGCAATTCCACCAGTAAGTTATTTAGATATGTTAATTTTACAAACTGCTTCTAGAGGGGTAGTTACTGATTCAGGTGGTATTCAAAAAGAAGCATATATCTTACAACGTCCTTGTTATACTTTGCGAAATGAAACTGAATGGAAAGAAACCGTAGAATCAGGATGGAATCAACTGGTAAAACCAGAAGAATTAACTCAAGCAATATCTAATTTTATTCAGCCATTAGAGTGGAAATCTCTTTATGGAAAAGGTGATGCTGCTGTACAAATAACTAAACTAATTATAGAAAACCTAGTCTAGTACAGTCCTGAATATGTAAAGTAAAAGGCTGTTTTGATGAAAATTGTGATCTGAATAGAAACTCAAGCAATTTCTGAATTAAAAAACAGTAATAATTCAGGTAAGGGGATAAGATACCCGACTTCTTTGATTGATTCTCTTCATCAACTATAAATTGATGTCAGAAGTCGGGGATCTGGGTATTAATAAGTTCTATAGCTGAATACTTATCCTTTTTCTCTATTATCTCAAAACTATTTATAGCGAGAAAATAATATAGCCTTTCCCAATCTAATAAGGAACAAAAGTATCTGCATTTATAGATACAACAGCAGAAGTTTATCGTCAAATTTTGAATTATTAGTTAGTGATTCCATTTATTTACAGATAAATCATAATTTATTGCCGATGATTCAGAAATATGTAATACTAAAAGTAAGAAAATTCTTACCTGACAATAAAAATATGAAAATTACATCCAAAGGACAAGTAACTATTCCCGTAGAAATACGAGAAAAATTAGGACTAACACCTAACACAGAAGTAGAATTCGAAGTGATCGGAGACTCAGTTTACTTAAAAAAAGCCACAGTCAAACCAACCCCTGGTAAAAATCTAGTAGAAATGATGCGGGGTAAAGCTACAGTTAAAATGACCACCGATGAAATTATGACACTCACAAGACAAGACTAATGAAAGAAATATTAGTTGATAGCAACATAATTCTCGATATTGTTACAGAAGATCCAAATTGGTTTGAGTGGTCATCTGATCAGTTAACTAAATATGCAGAAAGGACAAAACTTAATATCAACCCCATTATTTATGCAGAAATTTCTATCGGTTTTCAAAAAATCGAAGAACTAGAAGCTATCTTACCTATCAATTTCTTTCATCGTTTAGAATTACCCTGGGAAGCAGCATTTTTAGCTGGAAAATGCTTTGCCAAATATCGTCAACAGGGAGGAACTAAAAGATCACCTTTACCAGACTTTTATATAGGCGCCCATGCTGCAATTGCAAATATGATACTGTTAACCAGAGATGTCAATCGTTATCGTACATATTTTCCCACTTTAGAAATCATAGCTCCATAATCTGAATAGAAGCTCAAGCAATTTCTGAATTAAAAAACAGTAATAATTCAGGTAAGGGGATAAGATCCCCGACTTCTTTGATTGATTCTGTTCATCAACTATAA
>JACCDP010021123.1_pt1 | contig 12243 bp, 10 predicted proteins | sample 7445841 | NCBI WGS metagenome assembly JACCDP01 (sample SAMN15323441, study PRJNA562643) | freshwater metagenome | isolation source: river surface water | place: USA:Blue River Watershed | collected 2017-08-17
ATCCGGGCCTCCTTCGGGTGGTGTTTGTGAGCCATTATGGGGGTGTTCTGGTGTTTTTGGGTTGGGTTGTAAACACCCCCTGAGAATTGCATTCAACTGGACCAAAAAAACGGCACTATCCCACCGATAACCCGCAGAATAATCTGGCTGGCGTCATACGGGCCCAGCGTGTTGTCCGCATCAAACAAGAAAATCGGCTGGCCCGGCGTAGGCGCCGGGAGCCTCATCGCAGCTTCGCTGATCATGCGCTGGTGATACATCGGGACAGTTTCGATCGTGCAGTCGCTAGCCGTGAGAAGCCCCCGGAGAGTTGCCTTGGTCAGGCTAGGGATATTCGCATCGACTACGCGAAGGGCCGCGCCGCTCTCACGACAAATCTCGGCAGCCTTGCTACGCTCGGACTCCATATCGGCGCGGATTGAGTCCATGTCGACGGCACGTTGCTTATCTTTATCGGCCAAGCGACGCTCCTGGATCACTTCTAGGTCAGCCTCGACCAAGATGACCTCATTAAAGAAGGCCTTATCTAGTTCTGTGAATCCCACGCTCACATCGAAGACGCTCTCGCGCTTTCCAAGCCAGACCATGGCCTGGCGCCAAGCCTTCTCAAGGCGTCCAAGTGGCCGAGCAGGCAGGAGGGCCGCATGTCCTTCGCAGATGAAGATATCACAGCCATCGCTAGCGCGCCTGACCATTTCCTCCGAGGCGAACTGCCGAAGGACATCCTTAGTGACTTCGTCCAAGCCTTCCATCGAGGATAACCCGTGGCGACTAAGCTCCGCCTTCAGCAGGTCGGAACCGATCACGTGGACGCAGTTCTTAAGTTCAGGCAGCAATTCGCGCACTACATGAGATTTGCCCACCCCACGTGGGCCGATGATGCAAATACGGCGATTACAGAGAGACATGACGTTATTTAGTGATTGGCGATGAAATCAGAGAAGACTCGGACGCTTAAAAAGTGGTCGGCATAGCGCTGCACTACCTTGTCGTTAGTCACGACGACGGCCATGGATCCCTTGCGGACGCGCTTCAGGCCGACTTGCGCAATCTCGGCATCGGCCTGACCCTTTCCGGTGCGCTGATAGGTCGGCTCCCATAGCGAGATTCGTGCATGCGGCCGGCGATTCTCTTTCACGTGGCCGTCATAAAACACATGCAGTTCTAGATTAGGGAATTTCGCCGCAACTGGTAAAAGTAATGTGTTGAGCTTGGCGCGTCCCGCCTCTCCGAAAACAGCATCGCCATCGGCGTTCCTATTCAGCTTTAGCTTATCACCAAAATGCTGAATCGCGGTGAACATGTAGTTGTAGCCGTCGATGAGGATGTCGACCTGCTCTCCGGCATGGAGGCGCTGGATCATCCGGCCCTGCACTGACTTCTTGAAGTGTACCAAATCGTAGCGGGCCTGCTTTTCGCCATCTACGATCTTGAGCAAGGTTTCTGCCTCAAGACCCAGGAAAACGCCCTTCTCAGTAAGTTTACGTACGGCATAGGCAGCGTCCCCCAGCTCCTCATCCTTCACTTTCTTGAGTCCGGCGATGAGTGCCTTCGCCACCTCGCCCTGCGGCTTAGTCGGATTCAGCTGCTTGCGACATATCAGCATGGCTTCGAGCAGTTCACTATGCATCCGCGCGAGCTCCGGGGTCGGCTTGATGATTCGTATCATCAAGTTGTCGAGCTCGGTCATCTCTTGCTCCAGGGCTTTCAATCCACGTTCACGGTCTTGCTCCCAATTCACGATGATATCCAAAGCCGCGGCCTCATCCTTGGCTCGTGCCAACGCCAGCGAAGTTAGGCCTTTGGTCGCCTTTATGGCCTCCTGAACCTTTTCCATCTCAAGCATCTTTGCCAACCAAGGTCGTACTGCGATTGAGAGCTCATCTTCGATCCGTTGATCAGCTTCTCGCTGGATTTCTCTTCGGATTTCCTCAACCCGCTCGGGCGTAGCTCCGCCCTGATCTTGGATTTCGTTTAGCCGAGCCTCAGCCATAGCCAGCCTGGTCTTGACGTCGTCATGCGCCTTGACCGCGGCATCCAGTTTCTGCTGAACAGCTTCGATCTCCGCACGTGCCGACTTATCGGCCGACCCTATTGCCTGTTCAGCTGCCTTCGCCTTCGCACGTTGAGCCTCCGACGCCATACGTTCCTGTGTTTTTACCCATTTGTGCTGAGCATCTTTAAGTTCTTGTTCTGCCCGCGTCGCTCTCATCTGTGCCACGAGGAGAGATTTCGCTTCTTCTCGAATTAACAACGACGCGACCGGAATCAGGTCTGCCGCCATTTTCGCATCCAAATCGGCGAGCTTATCCTCTGCCGGCATCGGCTTGGGATTCTCTTCAGGCCCTGCTTCTGGCTGAAAGAGCTCCTTGCCTGGGCGTTCGCCTCCCTGAAGATGCATCAAGCCGGCGAATGCGTAATATGCCCTGGCATCTCCGATGCATTCCATGATCGCGTCCGCATGCCGCTTGAAGAAGCCAAGTCCATCTACGCATTCGAGATGCCTAAGCACTCGGTAATAGGGAAATTCACGGATGACTAATGCCGCATAATGGGGAATGCGGCCCGGTTTATCTTTGAGATGCATCCGCAGGGCCTCGACTGGCGTCACCGAACCTTCTTCCAGCAAGGCTGAAGCCAGCTCGCGTTGCCGGCTATCAGGCAGAGTGGCGATGTCCGCGACAAATTGGGCGACACATGACGCGGCTGAGGGCAAATCGTGCTGACGGACAGACATTGGGGTCAGGCAAACCTAACCCTCGGCCACCCCAGTTGAAGACAATTATTACATAGGTATGTTAAATAAAGGAGGAATCACTTCGCGGCACCAGAAGTTCCGGACTCTGGGCCTAACTTTACTGAGAGGGCCGTTTCTGAGGCCTCCACCGAAAGAATAGTCGCCATAGATGGCCGCCTTCACCACCAGGGTCATAAAATCCACGTGATATTTAGGGACTAGTGCGTCTTCTCGGATAAAATGCTTACCCGAGAAAGGAGCTCAGAAACTCTTTGATGAGCATCGCCTATGCTATTACATGATAATGCATGAAAATTCCACGTAGCAACGGGAGAAAGAAGACTTCGGATAAACGTCCGGCACTCCCGGAAATCTGGAGCGGTCTCGTCTATGCGGACCTTCTTTCTAAGTTCACAAGGGCAATAGAGAAGTTGGCAATCAGAGATGTTCGGTCGGTCGTTGAACTGAAGAATGACAGCACCAAGAAATCTCAATCGAAAGCCGCCTTCGATGCTGGCAGGCAAATGATTAAAGACCTTAACATCGATAACCCTGATGTAATTAAGGCCGTGCGCAAGATAGAAGGTTCAGCCAAAGCTTTCGAGGCGACGCACAAGTCGAACATACAGCAGCTTGGCAAACTCCTCCCACGCGCCGAAGACGGAGCCCAGATGAGCTGGCCCCCTCCCGTGCCGGCTCATCTTGCGATCAATTCGTTCGTGAGCCTTTCCCTTCGCATTCATACGGAACGACCGAATATTCTCGCCCGCCAAGTTATGATTGAAGCGGCCAGGACTACCATACTTCCGGTCCTGGCGCACTGGATATGTATTTCTGGACCATCGGGAATGCCAAATACCCAGGCTTTGAAAGTCCTGGAAGAAGCGTTCACGGAAAAGCCCGGTTCACGCAAAGGCCGTACAGAGGACCCGTGGGTACGCTTAGCATCAGTACTGGCCACGGCGGCAAAAGCCGCTTTCGGAAACGAAGCTCACGCCTTGATGAAGGAAATCAGGAGCCTTGTTGCCGATCATAAGCAAAATCCTCACGGTGGACGCCTATGGCAGCAGATGGGAAAACTTAACGGCACTCCGCCTGGCTCAAATCTCCTGACCTTGTTCGAATGCATCCAACGCCTTGAGCACACCGATTCGCCGACCGAAGCACATGCCCGGGGTGCCAGCACGCTTTACTGCTCACGTCTGAGATACGAAGCCGTGCGGCTCGGGCACTACGACGAAGACTTTAAGCGAATCGCCGCAGGCGACGTTAAGGAAATCAATCGCGCGACTCACGATATCTCTAAGCTGCACGAAAGAGACAAATTAGGCATGGCTTTCATTCTGTCGAGATTGGCACTAATTAGTCCCGGCGAACAGGATGATTCCGATCGAAAGTCCCATCTCGCATCCTTGACGATCAAGTTGCTCAAGGACGTGGCTGACGGTAAAAGTCCTGGACCCAAGATCAAAGAAGTCGCAGATCGCTACCTCCTCGGCTTCATGACGAATCCCAGGTTTGCGAAGCCGTTCAATGACATCACCGACGTCACCGAACGGCTTGAAAAATATAAAGCCCGCCACAATATCAACGCAGATTCCATTCCAGCCTTATTAGCGGGCGTCTTCGAAGCCAGACTGCTTTGGGCTAGGGCGCTTGGAGGCGAGAAACTTGCTGAAGGTGACACGCATGTGATCAGCCTTTACGCCCAAGCATGCGAGAAGCTCCTCCAATCGATCGAAGAAGGCACGCATCACCCAGCCTTCGACTCCGAGGCTCCGGTATGGATTCTTCCAGAGATGTCGGCGTTGGTCTGGATGGGAAACAAATACCAAGACAGATCAGAAATCCTCGGCAGGCTGGGCAAGCAGATGCGCGATGCTCCGGAGGAGGAAGAATCGGAACTGCGTAAACGGTTCGCCAACGCATCCTCGATTCTTTCACGCATCGCCGAGACTGAATTCGGGATTTATTATCATCAGGTGTACGAGCGCACCCGCATCCTGGAAGGAATGGTTATTTTCTCCAGGATCGCTGAGGCGACACGGCGGCGTTAAAATTTGCCCGGTGATTTATCATCGGCCTCGAGTATTACCTAAGGGAACTCGCGAATTGGCCGTCTATTTTTAACAAATAGGGGTTAAAAATATCCGTTAGTTTAATATTTGGGCATGCGAATCCCGCCGCCCTATTATCCTGCCGTCCGAACTGGCTGGACTATCTTTCGCCCACAAGCCCGCGAGTCCCTGCTGACTCAGCTAGCCGAGCTCGGCCCGATCATCCAGACGACGGAGATCACCCCTCGCGCCAACGCCAAGGCGGCCTTGGCCACCGATCAGGAGATGCAGCTGCACACGGACCACCCGCGGGCGCGCTGGATCAATTGGGAATGCGTCCGCCAGTCCTCAGAGGGCGGTTACAGCCTGCTCAAGGACACCAAGCCGGCGCTGGATTCGCTGACGGAGTCAGAGCGCAACGAACTCCGCGCTCTGACGATTCGCACGCATGTTGTCTTCCCTGACGAAACGGGCGCCTATCCGATTCTCCGCGCGGACGGTGACGGCGCCGACTGGGTCTACTTCACGCCTTGGATGACGGACGGACAATCCTCGCCCGCGTTCCGGAAGTTCCTCAGCGCGCTCGAAGCGAGCCCCACCCTCTCGGTCCGGCTCTACCCGGGCGAATCCCTGCTCATCGACAATGGGCGCATGCTCCACGGGCGTTCGGCTCTCGGCGGCGACAAGGACCGCCTGCTCATCCGTCGCTGGGTCGCCTCCCCTTTCGACACTTTCGGCTGCGCAAGCAGCCGGGAAGCCAGCGCCGTCGGCTAAATCGGCACTCCTAATACAAAACACCATACACCATGAATACCCAGACCCAGATCCCCTCGGCCGAAGCCTTCCTGGCCCACGCCTCCACCCTCAACCCGGCGCCGACCCACATGGTCTTCCCCGCCCCGCTCATCCAGGAGCGCATCAGCTGGCTCGTCACCAAGGGCGTCGACGCGCAGGTCGCCGCCCTCGACCTCGAGATGGTCAAGATGAAGCTGCGCGACAAAGACGAAGGCCAGGGCTGGTCGCTCCAGCAAACCGACGAGGCCGAGCTCGAATACAAGCGCTGGCTCACCCTGGTGAAGCGCCACGGCAAGGGCATGGTCCCGACCAACGCCATCGATCTCTTCTGGCACCAGCACATCCTCGACACCCGCGCCTACGTCCAAGACTGCGAGCAGACCTTCGGCGGCTACCTGCACCACTACCCCTACTTCGGCATGCGCGGGGAGCAGGACGCCAAGGACCTCGAAAGCGCCTTCCGCCGCACCCAGGCCCTCTACCTGGAGGCCTTCAACGAAACCCTCGGAGCCAACGCCGGCGAGAACTGCTGGCACGACTGCGAAAGCCGCTGCTGGCACGCCTGCTCCGGCGACAAGGACTAGTCCTGATCGGCGGATAAGCCGGCCCGCAAGGGCCGGCCATCTGCCCGCTGTCACAAGCACTTACGCTCAGTCCGACGAGTTCGTGCGACATGCGCCCTCACCCAAATCCACCCATCTACCACCCCTATATATAGAGATCCTTCTCTTAAAATACCCATGATATACCCCCTCCTCAAATCCTCGGAGATGCTGCTGCAGAAAGTACAATACTGGGCTCGGCTCCATCGTAATCGCCTGGGCATCCTTGCCGAATACCGCTCGAACAGCGAAGTCCGGCTGATCCCGGCGTCCCAGCCCCCTCTGCTCGATGCGGACAATCTGGCCGGCTGCACGCTAAGTATCCGAGATAACTCACTGATCATCGCCTGCGCCCAGGCCTGCGCGCAGATCGAAGAAGGCGTCGCCGAATTCCTGCGGAAGGCCAAGCTAATCGGGCCAGGTAAGCCGACGGATGAAGTCGTGCCTTTCCACCGAAAGAACATCCGCCATGCGCATGAGCTGGGCCGGCCTGTGTCGGATGAGGCCAAGGCCAAGCGTCGCGACCGTCGCGACGAGGCCGTCGCCGGCCGACCTCCTGCCCGCTTCGCGACAGTACTGGAGGCCGCCCTCGCGGCGGAGGAAGCCGCCGGTTCTTGGCTCGTCCTTACGGACCGGGCGAAGAAGACCGCCAAAGACTCTAACTACGTCGACCCAGACTATGTCCACCAAGCCCTCGTTGATCTTGCTCACGCGGCCCGGCATAACAGCGATCATCAAGGACTCGGCATGTCCTGGGCGGAATTCCTCGGCCAACGCGGGTCCCATGACTTTGTCCCTAACTCCTCTGCGTACACGATCGAGCGCTACTATAAGGAGTACCACATCCGCTACCGAGGCGAAGACCGGTGCATCGAAGCCCACATCCGTCAGGGCAACGGTTCGGCCGACGAGTGCCTGCGCATCTATGTCGCCCAGCCCCGCAAACCGGGCGACCCCGTCATCGTGGGCCAGATCGGCGCCCACCTGCCCATCGCGGATCGTTCGCACTGAAAACCAGAAGATAAGCCCATTCGCAGCGGCCTTTTTCTATTGAACATTATACAGTCAAAACCTGAATCCTCCTCATGAAACGCACCCACGGTCTGGTTTCCCTGGCAGTCCTCCACCACGTCACCGTCGCCCTGGCGCTGCTGGCGATGCTGGCCGGCCTGCTCAATTCGAACCCGAACACCAAGCTGATCGGGGTACTCCAACTCTGCGCCTTCGGCTTCTTCTCCGTGATCGTGCGGCGCGCCTGGGCCAGCATCGACGGCGGCGCCCAGGGCCTGAGTCCCGGCAAGGCCCAGGGCTTCCTCTGGATTCCCTTCTTCAATTTCTACTGGGTCTTCCCGGCCCTCGTCTCCTTGGCGACCCAGACCAACGCGAAGGCCGATGCCGAGCAGAATCCGGCCGGACGAATGACGCGCGGCTTCGGGCTGGTGATCGCAATCCTCTTCAGCGTGACGACGCTGGTGGACCTGCTCAGCGGACAGCACAGCTTTTTCGCCTGGCTCGATTTCATCACCTACGCCACGTACATTGGCTTCACGGTGACCTACATCTGGCAGATCCGTCGTTCGGCTGCGGCGTTTGAAGCCGGGTCGGCCCCGGCGCTCCGCGAACCGACCAAGATGCCTACCGTCGGCGTCGCCGGCATCATTTATGGCTCGGGACTGGTCGCGCTGCTGATCCTGAACCTTAATTTCAATTTCTGGGTCACTCCGGAGGTGATCGACCAGCGACTGAAGTCCAAAGGCTACACGACGCGCGTCTCCGACCGCACCGGGCTCTCCGGCTTCATCGACCGGGCGGTCCTCAAGGAAGCGGGGATCATCGAGATCAATGAGATCCGCGTCTACCGGGGAGACGAAAGGGTGGCCGGCGTCTTTGTCGCGACCGGCAACCTGAGCGCGAACTCCGAGCAGCTCGTCGCCGCACGTCTCGCCACGCGCACCCTCCGCAACGGCGACAAGATCTTCTTCAAAGCCTATATCCGGGAGCCCGAACAGGAAAATATGGACATCAACCAGTGGCTTAGTTCCTTCTGACCTTATGAACCTGTTCCGCGCCCTGACCCTCCTCGCCGTGGCCATGCTGGCCGTCGGCTGCGACAAGAAAGCCGAAGACCTGAACCCGCTCAAGCCGTCCGCGAAGCTGCCGGACACGAAGGGCTTGCCGCTGACGACCAACTTCTACGCGCAGGTCGACCTGAAACTCGAGCCCCAGCAGAAGCAGGCCTACGCGACGCTGTTCGAGAGCCTCATCAAGGCCGCCGGCTCCAAGGCCGAAGGCCGCGCCTTCCTCCGCAAGGCCGAGGACGCCATCGGCCGCCTGAAGGACGCCGGCTTCGGCGACTTCACCAAGGGCGACCTGAATTCGATCGTCTTCGGCATGACGCTGCCGGAAACGCCGGCCGGCTTCCAAAGCTTCTCGCCGGAGGATGCCGACATCACGCTCATCCTGCGCGGGAAGTTCTCGCCGGAGCGCACCAAGGCCTTCTGCCAGGCCGAACGTGTCCAGGAGTCCCTCGTCGAAGGACAGACCGCCTGGAATCTCGGAAACCTGGTCGATAAACTGACGGGCGAAGCGACTTTCGGCCGCGTGCCCGAAGACAAGTCCGTCTGGTTCGCCTACGCCGACAATGGAACGCTCACCATCGGCACCCGCAGCTCGCTCCGCAAATCCCTGGCTGCGCTCAAGGGCGAACGCGCCTCCCTCAAGCCGGCCACGGTCAAGGCGGCCGAAGACTTCAAGGATTGGAACTTCTACCTCTGTTTCAATAACCCCCGCCTGATCGAGGCGGCGACCGCCCAAGCCCGCGGCAACAGCTCCTCGGACCGCATCGCGGCGCGGATCATCCAGATCATGCCGCATGACCAGGCGCTCATCATCACCGGCGCGCGGGGCGACAGCGAAGCCGCCGCGGTCATCCTCTCCAACGAAGCCACGCAGGAGAATATCCAGTATTCCGTCTCGGCCTCCAAGTCGCTGACCCCGAAATTCCTCAAGATCTACACCGAGAGCATCAGCGAGCTCATCGAAGAGGCGGGAAGGTAAGAGGGGCGCGCTAGCGCGAGGGGGCATGCGCGCTAGCGCAAGGGGGCACGTGGGCACGGTGAAACGGGGACATGGGGCGAAACCGCGAGAGGCCCGGAGGCTCAGAGGCTCGGTTGAACAGGCGAGACAACGTTAGTTGATCGGTTGATGGTTAGCCGGTTGGCCGGAGATAAAACAGGGGCCGGGGGTTTGGGGAAATGTCCCTCCGCTCCCGGCCTTTTTTGTGCCTGTGGCGGTAGTAGGGCAAAAGGACGCTAGGTCGGCACGCAGTGCCGACCCTACCCAGAGACAGAGGACAGCACGTGGTGCTGTCCCTACCTTGGGGAACCACTGGCCCAGGCCCAAGCCCTGGCTCTAGCCCTAATCGGCTTAGCTCAATTTCTTCAACTCGCCGGTGCTGTCGCCGAGTTGGACGTCGCGGATGTCCATGCGGTTGAGCATGCTGACCCAGAGATTATTCAGCGGGGTCTCCTTGGGATAGACGACGTGACGTCCCTGACGGATCGTGCCGCAGCCCTTGCCGGCGAGGATGATCGGAAGGTCGTCATGGTTATGACGGTCGCCGTCGCCGTTGCCGGAGCCATACACGATCATGGAGTGGTCGAGGAGATTGCCGTCGCCTTCCTTCACCGACTTGAGGCGCTCGAGGAGATACGCGAAGTGCGTGGCGTGGAAGACGTTGATGTCTTGGATCTTCGACAGCTTCACGGGATCGTGGCCGTGGTGCGAGATGCTGTGGTGGCCGTCACGCACGCCGATGAACGGGTACGAGCGGTTGCTGCCTTCGTTGGCCAGGACGAACGTCGCCACGCGCGTGGTGTCGGTCTGGAACGCAAGGACCATGAGGTCGGCGAGCAGTCGCAGGTGTTCGGCGTAGCTTTCCGGGATACCCTTCGGGATGGACGCGTTGGCCGGAACCTTGGGCTGGCCGGAGGTGCCGGACTTCTGGATGCGCAGCTCCATCTCACGGACGGCGGTGAAATACTCGTCGAGCTTACGCTGGTCGTCGGCGCCGAGGCGGACGTTGAGCTCACGGAAATCGTCGCGCACGGCGTCGAGGACCGACTTACGCTGGGCGTCGCGACGCTGGCGCTCGAGGTCGGTGCCGGCGCCGAAGAGGCGTTCGAAGATCAGCTTCGGGTTCACTTCCTTCGGCATCGGCTGAGTGGCTGAGCGCCAGGCGATGTTGGACTGGTAGATGCAGGAGTAACCCGAGTCGCAACCGCCGGCCAGCTTGCTGGCTTCAGTGCCGATCTCGAGGGAGGCGAGGCGCGTGCGGTCGCCGATGCGGGCCGCGGCGAGCTGGTCGGCCGAGACGCCGGAGCGGATGTTGGCGCCGTCGGTCTTGCGCGGCTGGGCGCCGGTGAGGAAGGCGGACATCGCGCGGGCGTGGTCGCCGCCGCCGTCACCGTTGGCGCGGGCCTTGTCAGCGGTGAGGCCGGTGAGCACCGAGAAATCGGACTTGTGCGCCGCGAGGGGCGCGAGGATCGCCGGCAGCTTGGAAGGCAGGGAGCCTTCGGCGCCAACGCGCCAGCCGTCCATGTTCACGCCGTTAGGGACGTAGAGGATCGCCATACGGTTCGGCGCAGCCTGTTTGGTCGGCGTATTGCCCGCGGCCCAACCGGTCTGAAGACCCATCGCTTCGAGCCACGGCAGCGCCATGACGGTGCCCAGTCCTTTGAGGACCGTGCGGCGATGGAGGAGGTCGGACGGCATGGCGGGGTGCTTACTTCTTAGCAGGTTGTGACCCGCCTTCAACCTGGGAAGTTCCCCGGCGGAGGCGGAAAGGTTCGCTCTGGACCACGCCTAGGACCAAGGCCGAGAAACGGCCGTCGGCCTTGAGGGCGGCTTCGGTGATCTTATCGACCGCCGGGCCGTCGTAGTAATCGAGGCCACGTCCGAGCCCGAACGTGAGGAGCTTCGAAGAGAGGTTACGGACCACCTTCTCCTTATCGGCGAGGAGAAGTTTCTTCAGCTCACCCGCGCCGGCGAAGGAGCGGCCGTCGGGCAGCTTGCCGGAGGGATCAATCGGCTGGCCTTCGTCGCTCTGGCGGATCTGGCCGACCGCATCGAACTTCTCGAACGCGAAGCCGATGGCGTCCATGCGCGAGTGACAGGATGCGCAGGCCGGATCGGCACGATGCTGCTCCATGCGCTGACGAAGGTTACCCTTGAGCTGCTGACCTTCGAGGGTCGGGACGGAAGGCGGCGCGGGCGGCGGCGGCGAGCCGAGGATCTGTTCCAGGATCCATTTGCCGCGCTTCACCGGCGACGTGCGCGTCGGGTTGGAGGTCGCCGTGAGAATCGACGCGTGGGTGAGGATGCCGCCGCGTTCGCCCTTGGGGAGCGTCACGCGCACGAAGGGCGAAGGACCGCGGCCACGCTGGGCTTCGATCGGGATGCCATAGAACTGCGAGAGATTGCGGTCGAGGTAGGTGAAGTCCGCGTCGATCAGATCGAGCACGCTGCGGTCCTCGCGGACGATCTCGGCGAAGAACAGTTCCGTCTCCTTGACCATCGACGTGCGCACCGCGTCGTTGAAGCCCGGGAACATCGTCGGATCGGGCGAGACCGTGGAGAGCTGGCGGAGCTGGAGCCACTGCAGGCCGAAGCCCTCGGTCAGGTAGCGCGAGCGCGGGTCCTTGAGCAGGCGGCGGGCTTGGGCTTCGAGGTTGGCCGAGAGCTTCTTCGCGTAGGCCAGCTGGAAGAGCTCGTCGTCGGGCATCGAGCCCCAGAGGAAATAGCTCAGGCGCGAAGCCAGCGCGAACTCACTGACCGGATGCGCGTCCTGGGCCGTCGGCGCATCGTCCTGTTCGGCGCGGAAGATGAACTTCGGCGAAGCCAGCACGACCGCGATCATCGCCTGCGCGCCGGACTCCCAGTTACCACCGTTCTTCTCGCCCTCGGCCCAGACCTTCACGTAGCGGTTGATCTCGGCGGGCGTGGCCGGGCGGCGGAACGCGCGGCTCACGAAGGAATTGGCGACGAGGCGGGC
>JACCDP010615856.1_pt1 | contig 12243 bp, 11 predicted proteins | sample 7445841 | NCBI WGS metagenome assembly JACCDP01 (sample SAMN15323441, study PRJNA562643) | freshwater metagenome | isolation source: river surface water | place: USA:Blue River Watershed | collected 2017-08-17
ACTCATCCAATACGGTATCATCAATATTATTTTTTTGGGTATAAAACTTGTTCTAGATTTAGCCTAGTTAACCATGCAAAAATGTACATCCTATGCGGTTTATAAAAATATTTTATTGTAGCGCTGTATTATTGCTCTTAACAAGCACGGAAGCTATCTCGCAAAATCAGATTCAACTTTCTGTAAAACCTACACCAGACGTCAGTATTAGCCTACTTAATTCAAGTAATAAAGTAAGTATTAGAGGGCTGAGCGTGGTAAATGATAACCTATTTTGGGCCAGCGGTTCGGGTGGGATGGTTGCAAAAAGTGTAGACGGCGGTAAAAATATAGAGTGGAAGCAAGTTCCTGGTTTTGAAAAAAGAGATTTTAGAGACATAGAAGCTTTTGATCAAAACACCGCCATTATTATGGCAGTAGACCAGCCAGCCATTATTTTAAAAACAACCGACGGAGGCAATAGTTGGAAAAAAGTTTTTGAAGACACCACTACTGGGATGTTTTTAGACGCCATGCACTTTGAAAAAGTAGACGGCAAATTAGTAGGTATGGTAGTGGGTGACCCTATCAATAACAAAATATTTTATGCCAAAACTTTTGATGGCGGCGACAGTTGGATCAAGCCATCTAAAAAAGAATTAAAAAATGTACCTACCGTACCAGATGGTGAAGCCATGTTTGCGTCAAGCGGCACCAATATTGCTATCACCAATTTTAGTAAAGATGCACCATGGCTCGTTGTTACAGGTGGCACCAAATCTCGATTAAAAGATTTCTTAAACCAATCTTTCAATGATTCGCTACCACTACTTCAAGGATTTAGTTCGGCGGGCGCCAACTCCATTGCATTTAACAATACCATTCAAAAAGGAGTTATTGTAGGAGGTGATTTTGCACATGATACCATTAGCAGATTCAACTGTATTTTACTTGCTTTTGAAAATGGCAATAGAACTTATACAACCCCCATTGTTAATCCACATGGCTACAGGTCATGTGTTATTTATTTAGACAATGAAACACTCATTGCCTGTGGAACATCTGGCATAGACATTAGTACCGACGGTGGCATTCACTGGGAACTTATTTCCAAAGAGAGTTTTCATGTGGTACAAAAGGCAAAAGAAGGGCGTGCCGTATACCTTGCCGGAGGGCGGGGCAGAATTGCAAAATTAATTTTCTAAGATTGTAACAATTAGGCACGAAAATTGTAGATTAGTAGAGCAGTATTAAAGCACTCGGTATGAAAAAGTTTCAGGCTATCATCAAATTTACCATGGACGACCAGTTTATGACGCTGGTTCCACCCCACCGTAGTTATATCAATTTCTTATTTAATAAGAGCATTATTGACAGCTATGCGGTGAGCATGGAGAGCCAAACCTGCTGGATTACCCTCAATACCGATTCTAAAGAAGCAGCGGCCAAATACCTCAAAAAGTCGCCCCTTTATAAATATTGGGACTATGAAATAGAGGAACTTTTCGTGTATGACAGTCAATTATATAGGTTTCCGTCGCTTCAATTCAATTAATTCGTTAAAAAATCAAAGTTTTTTTTGGCAGTTTCGCTTCAGACCCTATTTTTGCACTCCAATAAAAAGGGAGCATAGCTCAGTTGGTTTAGAGCATCTCGTTTACACCGAGAGGGTCCGCGGTTCGAACCCGTGTGCTCCCACACAGAAAAGCCTTCGATTGTATCGAGGGCTTTTTTTATGTGCCCCCTGTTTAGCCTTTTAAACTAAGTTTGTACCCATGCAACCGTTTACTACACCCAACAAAATCGTAATAACCTGCCATAAATGGTTATCCCCTGCCCTTGCTTCTGAAGTGTCCGCTTTAGGATTTACCGTTACCAGGAGTTTTCAAACCGGGGTAGAAATTTCAGGCACCCTCAACGATTGCATTCGACTTAATTTAAATCTTCGAACAGCGAGCCAGGTTTTATATTCCATCAAAACTTTTAACTGTAACAATCCCGACGAATTATATGAAAACCTAGCTACTATTGAGTGGGAAAAAATAATTGATCCGGCCGGATATTTTTCTGTAACAAGCAATGTATTTCATACCACTATCACTACCAATTTATTTGCCAACCTTAGGGTTAAAGATGCTGTGGTGGACCGCATGCGTAAGGTTGCAAATAAAAGACCTTCTACTGGATCTGAACTATCTGGTGCGGTTGTTTATTTATATTGGAAATATGATGAGGCAGAAGTTTTTATTGACACCACTGGCGACTCTTTAGCAAGACATGGTTACCGAAAAATTCCTGGAAAAGCACCTATGCTTGAAGCGCTAGCAGCTGCCACCATTTTATCGGGCAAATGGGATACTACAACGCCTTTTATCAATCCTATGTGCGGATCTGGCACACTCGCCATTGAAGCAGCACTTATTGCGAGCAAACGTGTGCCTGGTTTACTGCGTAACAATTATGCGTTTATGCATGTGATTGGATATGACAGAGCAGTATATGAAAAAGAAAGAGCTATTATAGAAGATCAAATTATTGAACCAACTGGTTTAATAATTATTGCTTCCGATATGAGTAAACAGGCTATTGATATTTCAAAATTAAATGCCGCTGCAGCAGGCGTAAAAGACCTGATTACTTTTCAAGTTTGTGATTTTGAATCAACAAAAATGCCTGAGAATATGGAAGGCGCTGTTATTTTGTTTAATCCTGAATACGGTGAAAGACTTGGTGAAGAAATTGAACTAGAAGCCACTTATGCAAGAATGGGCGACTTCTTAAAAAATAAATGCAAAGGATCTACTGGCTATATTTTTACAGGCAACCTCGAGCTCGCAAAAAAAATAAGACTCAAGCCAAGTAGACGTATCGAATTTTTAAACGCAAAAATAGATTGTCGTTTACTAGAATACGAAATGTACGCGGGTACTAGAAGAGTAGAAAAAGATACAACTCATTTAACGACATAAAAAAAGGGACGCTTTTGGCATTCCCTTTTAAAGACAATAATAAGTACAATCCCCCCAGACGGCACTTACACTAATCTTACTACTAAGTAAAGCCCTTATTGGATTATTTTGCATAATATTTATTTAACAGCCTAAATATTTATCAAATTACTCGTAATGCGTAAAAACACTATTTTTTACTCCATTATTGATTTATTTAAATAAATAATTAGTCACTTAAATAAGCAAATATTTTGTTTAATAAAGCATTATGTACATTTAGGATACATGAAAATGGATATAATTATAGTTGACGATGAGCGCCATGGCGTAGCTGCTTTAAAAAGCTTAATCCAACAGTACTGCCTTCATTATATTGGAAAAATACACACAGCAAGTAACATCGACGACGCCATGTTGATTTTTTCTAACAACAATATAAATATTGCTTTTTTAGATATTCAATTAAGCAAAGGCAGTGGATTTGACATTGCGAAAAAAATGCCATCAACCTGCAAAATAGTTTTTGTTACCGCCTTTGCAGAGCATGCACTATCCGCAATTAAGCACCAGGCTTTTGATTATTTACTAAAGCCTATTGATCCCAAAGAATTATTGCATTGCATAGAACGCTGTGCCGTATTAGAATCACAACAAAAAGAACAATTTTTAACTATAAAATCAAAAGGCATCACCATCCCTGTTTTACAAGATGCTATTTTATATGTAAAGGCAAAAGGCCCCTATTCCGAAATTTATATCCTCGACGGTAATGTTTACACCACTTCTCAAACATTGAAGGATATTCAAGAAAAATTAAGCGCCCACTTTATTAGAACACATAAATCCTATCTAATCAACAGTAATTTTATAGAGGGCTACAACCAAAAGAATGTATTTTTGCAAAACAATCTATGTTTCAATATATCAAGACTTGGGCTACAACAACTACAACAATTCTATGGCTCATAGTTTTGATTCAAGTTTCAGAAGCCCAAACATCATCATTAAACCCTGCCTATTCGCTCAAAAAAGGGCTTCCTTCATCTACCATCAATCATATTACCGAAGATAACAATAACGGTATTTGGATAGCCACCGAAAACGGCATAAAAATTATAAATCAGCCAGATAAACAATGGCTTGAAAAAAGTTTATTTGGAAAGTCTGTTTTACAAATAGGCTTTTTAGCACACTATGCTTTTGTAGGTTGTAGAGATAGTTTGTTAATTATTGATCTAACCACAAAAAAAAGGATTCAAGCACATAGTAAACAAGTAATAGGTGGAATCATTAAAATTAGAAACCTAAATAATACAATTTGGATTGTTACTCAAACATCTGTTTATAAATGGGTCAATAATAAGTTGGTCAAAGTAAAGTACAACCCTACTCAGGGCACTATTTTTGATCTAACAAGCTATATTGGAAAAATCATTGCAGTTACCTATCCACAAGGAAAAATTGAAACCTTAATTGGCAATTCATTTACTGTTGATGAAACACTGACTAAAAAAACAAATCCAATACAAGCACCTTTACTAACCATAGCAGCAAATAACGACACGCTGGCAATCGGAGGCGATGGTTATTATAGTGTATATGCAAATGGAAAACTCATTGAAAAAAATAGTTACCCACTTAGAAATGATGTCAAATACAACTATGCAGTTTGGGATATCGCATTTGTAGATGACATGATATATTTTGGCATTGGCGATACACACAATCTTATCAACGGAGGGATTATCAAAGCCTTTCCTTTATTTAATGCATTACCCGTTGGAAGCCCTTACTTCCAAACGCTTTATTACCAAAAAACAAAACGTTCTTTATGGATGGGCAGTTTATATGATGGCGTATTTGTCATAAAAAATTTCAACGAAAATGTATTTCATGGCGGCCTCAAATACCAGCCTGGATTGAATCAACAAAATTTTTATTTGTACAATGGTGAAAACACCTATGAAATTGAAAATGGAAAGCGCAGACCACTCAATGTAAATGACACCAGACTTATTGCAACTATTAAAGACACTACCTACATCTTATCATATACAAATCTCACCATCACTACTAAAAAAAGCGGAAAACATACCACAATATCAACAACAACAGAGGGCAGACTTTATACCCACGCCCAAAGATTGGGTGATAGTCTCTATGCCTTTGCCTTGTATAAACCAACAACCATAATTGATTTACATACATTAAAAAAAAGTAGCGTAAGTCAGAATAAAATTATCACAGCCGTAGAAAAGCAAAATAATTTTATCATAAGCCACAACCAAGGTATCGGTTTTACCTTATACACTTCAACAGGAAATCACCCTGTTACATTTGAAAAAGACAACCGCATCGATATTGATGATTTTACAACAAATACCAATAATGAAATCATTACCCTGTCAGAAAATAAAATAAAGTATTATACCTTACAAAACAACCTAACTCAGCTTCATACAACTGGACAATTTGACTTTACAAAACACTTTAAAGATTATACGCCAAAATGGATTGTTAATGGAAATAAAAATACCTTATATGCTATTTCAGAAAAAGGTATTGTAATAATGCAGGATCAAACACCTGTAAACTTTATTGAAATCAATGATATAAAAATAACCAGTAAACCATTTATCGATCCATTTAATAGACTTGTTATTCAACACGAAAATACAACAAGACTATTGCCGCTAGAGCAAGTAACGCTTCAGGCCAATCATGTTAGCACTATAACCGCTCCTGAAAAAATATTTGAAAAAGATCCCATTCAAATTAACATACTTTTCAATAAAGAGTCTATTGCTCCAAGACAGCTTCAAAAAATAGAAATCTTACAAGACAACAAAACGATATACGAGAATTTCACACTACAACAAACAATTATTGTTGATACAGCGCTCCCTAAAGGTCAATATCAACTCAAAGTATATTCAAACAATATTTTATTTTACAATAAAAAAATATCCATTGAACTGCCTTGGCAGCAAAATCCGTTGTTTAGACTTTCAATATTATTTCTTTTCATACTCGCACTGTATCTGTTTTTTAAAAATAGATACAATCAAAAGATGTATGCCAAAAAATTAATAAACAACAAACTGGAATTAATTCAGCAAAACTTAAATCCGCACTTTATCTTCAATTCACTCAACCTTATCTATAGTAGTATTTTAGAAGATAAAAAAGAAGAAGCTTTACAAACAGTTAGAGACTTTTCATCATTACACCGCAGCTTTCTAGAAAGATCCAAAGAAAAACAAGTAAGCCTCGCTTCGGAATTAGGTTTTATTAAGTCTTATTTAGCCATAGAATCGATGCGCTTTCAAGAAAATATTGCAATCAATTACACCCTTACTATAGATCCCAATTGCGACACAAATGCTGTTTTTATTCCACCTAATATTTTACAGCCACTTATAGAAAATGCAATTAAGTATGGCATTTTGGGTTACCAAGGCACAGAAATACCTGTTATTTATATCGATGTAAAAAGTAGTAAACAGCAAGTAACCATTTCCATTGAAAATGCCATTGGAGAATCTATTCCTCTATACAAAGGAACAGGCATGGGCCTTTCCATTGTAACAGAAAGGCTTGCATTATACAATCAAGAAAATAAATCCAACATACTATTCCAGACCAATCAAGAGAGCAAGCATTTTAATAAAGGATACCGAGTGGCTATTGAAATTAATTGATAAATGCATCCATCGCTACGGTTGGTTTACCTGTATCATCAAAAGCGCCGAGCTTATACCCTTTCCAACTATTATAGCTCTGGGGCTCCCAGTAAAATACGCCCAATCCTTTTTTCTGATTCACCGATTTGGTTTTTAGAATTAAATCTTGAATAAATGATTTGCATGCTGTGGCCGCAGACGCTTCCATGCCAACTTCACTAATGATAATTTCTTTATTATACCTAGCCACCATATCATTCATGTTGTTTAAGCATTGCATATTTAAACTAGACCAATTGGAAACACTTGGATATAAAGACATAGCAATGATGTCATAATCCACTTTATTAGTCGTTAATCCATCAAAAATCCATCTAAATAAAGCATTATCATATCCATTAGAAATGTGAACAATCACTTTAGAACTAGCACTTGTTTCCCGCACGGCCTTTGCACCAGCTGCTACCATAGCTGCAAACTGTCCCATATTTTTAGAAGCCCTGCCTTCCTCCCACAACATCCCATCATTGGTTTCATTGCCAATTTGCACCCAAGCTGGAACAACACCTACCTGTAACAATGCTGCTAAAACAGTTTTGGTATGCGTATACACTGCCTGGTTTAATCCAGCAGCATTTAAACTTAGCCAAGCTTTGGGTTTATTTTGCTTTCCTGGATCCGCCCAAAAATCACTGTAATGAAAATCTATCATCACGCGCATACCCGCATTTTTAGCCCTTACTGCCATTTTAACTACATCAGCCTGACCACACCATCCATTATCTGGATCAACCCACACCCTAAACCTTAATGAATTAATTCCTTTACTTTTTAAAACTGAAATACAATCAGACTCAGTTCCATTAGACATATAAAATTTAACCCCAGCGGCTTCCATTTCTGATAACCATCCAATATCAGCCCCTCTTGCAAAAAAGCTAGTATCAACGGTAACAGGTGGTTCTATAATTTTAAATGGCTTTTTACAAGCAGCCATTTGAACACTAATGATTAAAAATAAAAAAATAATAATTTTTTTCATAACGCGCTTTTAACAGAAATAAAATTAAGTGTTTTTAAATTGTAAATAACATTCTTTAATTTTACAACATGAGGGATATCTACAACCAAATAAAGCCTTGGGAATCTGAAGAATCAGATGTGCTAATAGCATCTGCTACCCCCTTTCAGCTCATTGTTTGGAATGATGAAGTCAATACTTTTGAATGGGTGATTGAAACCTTAATGGATGTATGCAAACACTCTCAGGAGCAGGCCGAGCAGTCTGCCATGATCATTCATCACAATGGCAAATACGCTGTAAAAAATGGAGATTATGACACCTTAAAACCCATGTGTGACGCCATCACTGAAAGAGGAATTAGTGCCACTATCGAATCCACAAAAAACTGATGTCGCTTATCATACTTGATGAAAACATTTGGTTCCCACCACTCGAAGACGCCCTCGAGGACGGTTTACTTGCTATGGGCGGAGACCTAAGTACTGAAAGGCTTATTAAGGCATATCAAGAAGGTATTTTCCCTTGGTATGAGGGAGAAACGCCACTTTGGTGGAGTCCCAACCCTAGGTTTATAATCTATCCTGCCAATTTAAAAGTAAGCGCCACTATGAAGCAGGTGATTAAAAGACAAGAATTTGAATTTAAAACCAACACGGCTTTTGATCAGGTCATTGCAAAATGTAAAAAAATAAAGCGTGCGGGACAACAAGGTACTTGGATAACGCCTGCCGTTGAAAAGGCCTACAACATTTTACACCAATTAGGCATTGCGCATAGTGCGGAAGCCTGGAAAGATGGCAAACTTGTGGGTGGACTTTATGGCATCAAAATGGGTAAACTATTTTTTGGAGAGAGTATGTTTAGCAGCGAAAGCAATGCCAGCAAGTTTGCATTTATAAACTATGTAAAACAATTAGAAGCGGAAGGTATTGTGCTTATTGATTGTCAAGTGTATACCGAGCATTTGGAGAGCCTCGGCGCCGAAATGATAGACAGGGATTTATTTAAACAGTTACTGTACAAATACCGTTAACTCTTGTAACCATACATTTTTTCGACATCCAATACAATTTTTTCCATATCGGCATCTTCTCCATTTGGATTGTACGGTTGTTTTAAATTGCTCCCAAAAACAAAAGCGATGGTTTGCCAAAAAGCAGCATTAAAAAAACCTTTGTATTCTGAAATGATTTCGTAACAGTTATTACCCGTTTGTCGATTAATGAGTTTCATTAATACCTTACCTTGATACACCGATAATTTAACGAGCTGATCTGCAAATTCTTTTTTAAGTTCCTTTTCACGAGATTTAATAATAGCCTTACGCTTTTTCTTATCAGTTACACCACTCAATTTGCTGTTTACCTCATTCATAACTCGGCTTGCAGCGATGGCATACGGGTAAGTTACATATACTGCATTTCGGAGCCTTGTCCAATCGGCCCAATAATTTTTCCAATGACCTGTAAGCTTTGCGAATACTTCAACGGGTGGTAGTATAGACTCAGGAATGGTATCACCTTCTGGTGTGATATACGCGTGAACGCGCATGGTATCGAGAGGGCCACGCTGCTGCGCTGTTACAAATACTGTTGCGGCAAAGAAAAAAAGCACCAAACAAATAGTATGTTTTTGTGTAAACCGCATACTGTAAGTTATGAAACTTTTAGGTTATTTTTTAAAGCTTTATAGCGCTGCATTATAGACATCACAAATCCTACAACCATTACTATAACGCCAAGCCACAAAATATTAATCATTGGGAACTCGTATACCTTCAAGGTAATCAAATCTGTAATAGCACCTGATTCTTTAACCCCTATTTGCAAAATACCTTTTTCTTGATCTAACACTTTATTGAATTGCAATACCAAAGATTGCGCCACAACGGTATCAGAAATTTGACGAATATTTGAATTGTCAATAGCAATGCCAGGCATGGCACTGTATTTTCTACCATCCCTAGCTGTTACGTCAACGTTTAAAAACACTGCGGTTTCACCTGGCAGTAATATATCTTTTTTAGAAGCTGGATTTACGGTTACGCTTTTTAAAACCATGAGTCCATTACTGTAAAAAATAGTGTCCCCTACTTTGATATCCTTGTCAACAAAACGAGTAGTGTCTGAGACGTCATTTTGTTGGAATGAAGTGATGTACACAAAAATATCTTTGTACCAATAATGTTTACTAGCAGGATTGGCAGCAAAGCCTTCCATGCCTTTGTTGTTTTTTATCACATCGGGATACAAATTAAAAGATTCAGATCCGTCCTTTGCCGTAAAGCTTATTTCATAATATTTTTTTCGATCCGCTTCGTTTAAAGTGTCACGCTTGTAATTCACCATAAACTTACCCATGTCCGTTTCAACACCTTTAAAAAGTGTTAAGTTTTCGGCAGGATTGCCTGCCGGATTTTTTTCACCGGGGGCAGCTTGCGCGAGTGGTGAAATGCCAGTTGTATTCCAACTTAATACTGTTTTTTTAGCTGAAGAAATTAAGATCCCTACTAGGATCATGCCAAAACCAACGTGTGCCACAGATGCCCCCGCTGCTTTTAACTTCCCTTTTAATACGAGCCAGATATACGACAAGTTACCTGTAACCGCATACACGGCTGTAAAGATGGCTAGGTGAATAGCAAATAAAAACACAGGCCCTTTTTTGGTATAATTCACACCTCCAAAAAATGCAATAAGTAAACTAATAAGAGCTGCAGCTAATACAGGCCACATAATATTTTTTACCAGTTTCTTGGTGTCCGTGTATTTGTATTTTAAAAATTGAGTACCAGCTGTAAGTAAACCTAATACTATGGCAACAAAAATTTGAATTTGATTGTGTGCAAACTCTGGGTCTTCGGGAGGCGCAATATTGGTACCAAATAATTTATTAGCTACCGGCGTAGAAGTTTTAGCGATTATAACCATACCAGCTAAAAAGAGTACCAATGATCCAATAAACATCCAAAACTCCCTACTACTTGTTTCTTCCTCTTTAGCAATGGATGGAATAGACTTATACCGAATAGCAAAAATGGTAAATGCTGGAATCACAAAAATTAAAAGAAAAACAAGTAGCTGGGTATTCATGCCAAGGTCTGTAAATGCATGCACCGAAGTATCTCCTAAAATACCGCTTCTTGTTAAGAATGTAGAATATAAAATCAATAAAAAAGAAACGATGTAAAAAAAATAGGTTGGACGGAGAGAATATCCCGTGCTTTTAGCAATCATGTTGGTATGTAGTCCTGCAACAAGTGTTAACCAAGGCACCAGCGAAGCGTTTTCTACTGGATCCCATGCCCAATAGCCACCAAAAGACAAACTTTCGTATGCCCACGCTGCGCCCATCATAATTCCTAAACCAAGTATAGCCGCGGAAAATGAAGCCCAAGGTATTGCAGACTTTAACCAATCATGCGACTTGCGCATAAAGCCAGCCATCGCGTATCCAAAAGGAATAATGGTACTAGCAAAACCTAAAAACAATATGGGTGGATGAATCACCATCCAATAATTTTGAAGGAGCGTATTTAAACCCGTGCCATCTTTTATAAGTGTTAAATAATCGGGCCTACTTAATATTGGCCAATCCATTTCATTTCTCAACAATGAAAAAGGACTTGATCCAATTTTATGACCAAATAAATAAACGCCTAGCACCATCGATGCAAGAAGTACTTGGGCAAAAGAGATTACAGACATCACGCCCGCTTCCCATTTTTTTGCAGTGAACATAATTACAACCCCTAACACACAATGCCAAAAACTCCAAAGCATAAAGCTACCCTCTTGACCCTCCCAAAAACAACTGAGTAAATATTCGGGCTGTAACGACTTATCACTATGCATGTAAGCATACTTGTACTCGAAATAGTGATTGGATATAATAACGTAGAGTAATGAAAAAGTAGCAAAAACACAGATGGCTTCCACAACAAAGAAAATACGACCAATTTTAATCCAACTTTTTGCATTAGGATCATTTGGATCTGCTACCCCACCCAAAAAAAAGGCAATCGTTGCAACAAAAGAAGCAACAAAAGAAACTAAATTAAAAATATGTCCTGCTTGTCCAAGCCACAAATGTTCGCCGATATAATTCATTTGAATTAAAATTAAATGATGCAGTTAGTTAGAATACGTTGTTTGACTTTTGTCGATTGAATTGGGATTGTCTTTATATTTTGATGGACATTTTAATAAAATATCTTTACACTCAAATTGACCATTTTGCACTTTACCCTTTAACACCAACCGCTCACTTTTTTCCATATCGGTTGGCTTGTTGTTATGGTATATTACTTTAATAGAATTACCCAGGGTGTCTACTGCAGTAAAAGTCAAATAATTAGGGTCTTTGACAGCATCATATACAAGTGGCTGCGTTTTATCAATTTTAGCAATCAAATTCACAAATTTTCCTTCCTTTTCACGTGCCGACGCAATGGTCTCGTATGTGGTTAAATCACCGGTATAGCTAATAAGTACCACAATAGAGGCGGCAATCAAAAGTAGCAGGATAATATGGGTCTTTTTCATAAAAACGCTGATTTCTAATACAAAAGTAGCCTAAATTGGATAATCTTGGTGGTCTTGTTTAA
>JACCDP011412529.1_pt1 | contig 12240 bp, 13 predicted proteins | sample 7445841 | NCBI WGS metagenome assembly JACCDP01 (sample SAMN15323441, study PRJNA562643) | freshwater metagenome | isolation source: river surface water | place: USA:Blue River Watershed | collected 2017-08-17
CGAAATGGAGTTACACTGATCTTGCTGAAACTGAGAGAGCCACGCTACCCCTTGTTTTCAGCATTTTACACCCCTATCGCGAAATGCCTGCCATTAAAAAGGTACTTGAGGATTTAAAGCAAGAACATCGGCTCGCCAACAAGGATATCAAATTATTGTCAGCAGCTGTTTGGAATCGTTCTGTGGAACTCCAACCAGAATTCTTGAATATGACCACCAAATTGATGGGATTCATCGCCAAACAGCAGGCATGCGAATTCAACTATTTCAGAGTGAATGCCAGGTCCGACAAATCCAAAACTCCCGCTTTCGTTGAGGTCTATCCATTGCAGATTCGGGTTTTTGAATCACGATATTATTTGGTTGCAATACGAATAGAAGCCCCTGCAGTCCCCGAATCTTTGCGCATTTTCCCATTGGATGGCATTTATCGATATCGAATAGACGAATCTGTGAATCAGGATACTGGCGAACCCAATCATTTCAATTGGCACGAAGTAAGCAAAGGGGTAGAATTGAACGATTATTTCACAGACTGTATTGGACTTTATCGTGATTACACCAAACACAAATCACCCACCACAATCATTCGATGGTTTAAAGATTGGGCTGCAAGCCAGGTTGAAGCGGTCCCCTTGCATCCAAGCCAAATAATCGTTCAACGCATTGACAACGCAATTTGTATTAGGTTGAGCGTATATGATACGGAGGAACTTAGAAGTGTCCTGCTAAAGTATGGAGAGTATAGTTGGGAATAAAACAAAAAAAGCTCGGCAAAATTCGTGCCCACAGTTTGTGCAAACCATTTAATTAATAAAAATTAAAAAACTACAGATAAGGAAATTTTGAACCACGCTAATACTAGTTCAGTTCAAGACCTTGAAACAGATTTCAATCTATCAAACTAGACATAAGTATACCAATCAATAATTTTAAATGATGCATATGCCAAACGTTCTGTATGTGGATTTTTAGCCATTTTTCATGGCATTCAAAAGGGTTCGAGCATTTTGTTAGGCTTGTCCAATAAAAAAACATACTACCTTTACTATTTTTAGTACTTCTTTTATTTTTTTTTAACATTTTCACAAGATAGCTATAATAGTTGTATCTTTGTGAAATGATAACAAAATCACTACCGATTGCCGAAAATTCCATCGAGCGAATTGAAGCACTTATTTCCAAGTTGGGTCCAACCCTCAATTTTACAGAGATTTCTGAATTGGCAGTTGCAATTCATGAACTCAAGAACTTTGTCAATGAAGTCAGGGAAATGCAAAATCTTCAAGCAAACACCCCGGTAATCGCCTCTGGTTCAAGAGCTCGGTATCGGAAATTTATCGTTGTCACAAACGACAACTTACATCATCCAATGAAAAAATGGGTCAACGATACCCCACCATTTAAACAATATAGATCCAAAATCAGCCATGAGATTTCAAGGATATTGGTAAATAAATACAATTTCCGCAAAGTTTTCAATGCAGAAACAAACCAAGTCCTTCACTATCAACCTTAATCCGAAAAACTACAATATGAAGGTTATAATTTGCTGCTGTAGCTCAAAGACATTAGAATCATTTACGTACAACGGACAAACAATAAATTTTGTTGCGCAAGTCCCCCCTTTCATTGAGGGCCGTGAAAATTATTTTCATCCGGATGATTTCATACCAAATGAAAATAGAACTTGGCGAGATCTGATAGAACAACAAGAAATCCGCAATGACCTGGTCCACGCTTATGAGTTGTACTCACCCGGAATATACAGATCCTTGTATGAGCATTTCGGAGTTGATTTATTTATTTATTCCGCTGGTTGGGGTATAGTCAGAGCAGACTACAAACTCCCAACCTACAATGTGACGTTCTCGAATACTCACAACAAACCCAACTATGCAATAAGAAACAACAATAATCATTTTAATGACTTCAATCAATTGCTTGGAATAGAAGCAAACGAAAGCATAGTATTTATGGGAGGTTTGGACTATGTAATTCCATTTTGTAGTCTCACTGAAAACTTACCCAATGAAAAAATTATAGTTTACAGAAATCAAAATCTCCTAGCTAACATTCCAAATGTAGCCAACAACAATTTTCAATTTTCACATTATCAAACTACGAGACGCACTAACTGGCATTATGAATTTGCCCAGAGACTTATTAATAATGAGATTGAGTTATGATAACAGTTACAAATATCAGAAGTCAAAATATTATAATCACAAATGGGCCAATTGTCTACTATTGGTGGTTTAATATCGCTTGCTTTGAACAATTATTAAATTTCCTTAATCAAGAAATTGACTTTGATCAAATACTTGTCAAAGACGTAAACGAGGAAACTTATGGTCTTTTGTACATTGGAAAAGGAAAAAATGGTCATGATAGGCTCGTTAAATATCACATCCTTGATAGTCAGAATTTCCATACAACGGGCGTTAATAATAGACGACTGTCTTCGCTAAGACAAACCCTCTGCGGTTTGCTCAATTTCCCCATGTCAACGAGCCAAGTTGACATTAATAATTTCATCGACAAATACTGCATAGTAGAATATGAAACTTGTTTTTTGGAGGATTTGAACACCGTTGAAACGGACAGAATCACAAACAACTATTTACCGTTAAACTATCACCATACAACAGGTGTTTTAACACCAAAACACAGAAGAATATTGACCTATTGTAAAAATAGCATGAGATATTAAGTTAAGCCCTTTAGTTATTGGTTATTTCAGAACTACCGAGCTGTCGAATCGTATAAATGACTCATTCGAAATGGCGTAAACCCTAATAACTTTTAAAACATTGGATTTGCGAAGTAACCATCGCAGTAATCATTACTTACTCACATAGCACTCCATGACCAATCCCATTTTCACCTGCAATCATTGCATCGAACCTCAACCAATTTCAGTAGATTTTGCAAATCGAAACTCTGACAATACAAGTATTTACGAATTGCTATTGACTGGCCACCTAAAAAGAATGCACATTGGGAATTACCGCGCATTTATGAGTCAGGATCAAGCGACTTTCGCAGACGCCTTCGTAAATCATTTGATTGAATTGGGCGATACAGAAATTCTGATATTGCGAGGCATTGCGCGCAGTGGTTCTCGATCCAAAAAAGGACCAGATGTAACTTTAACACTCATGGGGAACATTTCGGGGCATTGGGTTTGCTACCTGCCGGACCTCAGGATTTTCGAAGAAAGCAACCCTATCTTGGAAGATATTCCAAGTTGGATACAACCACTTACATGCAGCGTAACCAACGACATTCGAAAAAAAACGCTATCGATGCCCTGATGGAATAATCCAACGATCCAACCCCATTTCGTCTCACTGAATCCCCCTAGTTGGATTTAAAAACAGTGATGCTTACTTTGGAGTTACACAATAGGAACAATGAGTGTTTGGGGATGTATGTAGCATGAACGAATGGGGTCAATTTGTAGCGATGAAAGATGTTTGTCATCAGCGTTTATTCTACAGATTTGAATATTCCTTTAAACAGACTTGTCACAACGTCAAACTGCTATATACTGTCTAGAGTTCAGATAGTATCTTTATGGGAGCAAATAAATGGATTAGCGAACTGATTCTAGTCTTGAATGGCTATATATACTTTTCACAAACAACAACTTAGTTGATGTGGAATAAATTCCTAATTGGCATATCCAATCACTTTCTCAAGTTTTGTCTGGATCAAAATAGCGTCTGTCAGATCAGCACCGGAAAGATCAGCGCCTGTCAAATCAGCACCCGTCAGATCAGCACCCGTCAGATCAGCACCGGAAAGATTAGCTTCAACAAGGATTGAACCTACTAAATTTGCATTGTTCATTTGAGCATTCATCAAACTTGCACCTGTGAGATCTGCCGATGAAAGATTGACACCACTCATTGTAGAGCCTTTTAGCCATGTGTTCTTCAGATTTACACCGTTCATTTCTGCACCTAGCATCCAGCAGTCTTCAAGACATGCATCTTCAAGATTAGACCCCACAAAATTGGCATTGTAAAATTCGAGTTTGAGCACATCAATTTCCCTAGGTCTGCATTAGAAAAATCAGCTTCAGCGAGGGCCGAACCGGTCATATTAGCACCATGTAAGTTGGCATTTCTAAAATTTCCTTTGATGAATTTAATGTTATCTAAATCCAGATTGCTCAAATCAACTCCCGACAAATTAGCCCCTGTCAAGTTTAACTTAAAATCAAACAATAACTCTTCATTCAAATTCTCGGAATCATCTGTAACTGATAAAATGGCCTTTGAAAAATTTAGTTGCACCGAAGCGGATGCGATAAGTTGTAAAATCTCTTTTCGAGAAAAATCAGCCGTTGTTTTCATATATGAACAACTATAAAGATTTTTTTTCTTAAACCCAAATGTAAGTGCCCCCTTTTTCAAACTGGTTAGATTATCCAATTATTACAATTAACGCTAAAATTGATTCTCTCCGTTTCAACAAAAATCATAAATTCCCATTACAATGCAGCGCTCACCTTATCCACCTTTTCGATATTTCATATTCCGATTAGTCTCACACCTACTCATCCCCATTTGCAACGATACCTGTTGGGATTCTGTTTTATTATTTCAGGCCGACGAAGAGGAATAAGTTTATCCGATTAATCCACTTATAACGCTTCAGCGGCAATGAAGTTCAATTTACAATTTCAATTCAAAACAACCAAGAATAAAAATCTCACCACACAAAATCTGCCTAATAAAATGCAAAAGACTAACTTAGCATCAAAATACTTTACTGCATCAATTAGGGTCTGTTAAAATGAAATACAAAGTTGAAACAAGTGAACTTTTTACCGACAATGGCTTATTCGTTAAGAAAATGCAATGCGAAATTTCCGTTGATTGGGAAAGCATGTTACCCGGTCAAAATGACATGGAGAGAATTTGTAACCACTGTAATAAGTCCGTTCTAAATACTGAATTTTTATCAGATGACGAGGTTGTGTTTCTGTTGACAAAGAGACCCGAAACGTGTATAAAAACCAATGCTAAGCGGATATAAAATGGTTTTTTGGAATTTTTGGAAAAGAAAGTCTAAGGACACGGAAGAGCCTCGCCATATCAAAACAATTCGTGGCCAAAGAAATATCGATAGAGCCATTAAAAAAGGGAATTATTTAATCCATAGAAAAGTTGAGCCATTTTCACAAGTGATAGGAAAATACGCAATCGTCAAGAACAAAAAGACTGGGAAGGAATTCAAAATCACAGATTTCAGAGATGACAAAGGTTATTCGGATCAATTTGAAGTAATAAAAGATTGGACATATCAATATAATGATTTTAATTTTCCTAAGGAGGCAGCATATGTTATTCCCAATGATATAAAAGATGATGAAATCGTAATAGTAGATGATTTAATAGAGAATTTTATTGGCTATCAACATAATCAAGGTAACGAAACACGGTTGAAAAGTTGTAAAGCCATTTGGAAAAGCGGGGATCTACAAATTCAATACAATCCGGAAATTGATTGTGTAAGAGCTGTGGGGTGAAATTTCGCCAAAAATACAAATACTATGAACATAACGCACACCTCACAAACCCCATTTCGATCAACTTAGAGATTTCCAAAGCTGTACCACCTTCACTAACGAATTTGAGTTCATACAGTTCAGCAATCTGCCTTTTAATACTTGCAATAAAACCTAAATGACTCAAAAACATTTCATAAGTTAAGTCAAAATTTCCAAATTCATCTGTTGAACGCACCAATTGACCTAAAATATTTTTTTGCATGGCCACTCTACTACTGTAAAATATTTTAGTCATTAAATTATCATCCCCAGATTCTACTGTTTGTCCAAAATTGTCCAATACGATTTTGAACCCATAGTCATTATCGCATTTAGAAATTAATGAAGAATACAAATCATCAATTTTCTTTAATACGAGACGAAATGGAATAATCGGAAAAATTGACCCCTCTCCGTCGGACTAAAATTGACCCCCGATTTATGCGACAGTTAAATATGTAAACTTCTGAGTTAAACATGGACCACATTGAATGTTTTGACGGGGTCAAATTACTCCGACGAAGTGGGGACTAATTAATGCGACGAACGAGGTTCATCTACAGCGTTTTTTCCATTTACCCCCCCCCTTGATTTTGCTCAATATGGAATTGGTATACAATTAGTTACGGAAAAATAAAGTTTTCAACAGAAGCATATTTCAAAATCAAAAAATACAACACTTCACTTGTGATTTTTATTATTTTTCTTATACCTCCACCCAGACATTTTTTTAAAACTTATTTCATCACCGTATTTCACTAAAATTGACTCTTCAAACCTACATAAATGCTCTAATTCGTCATATCCCCACTCACTCAATCGACTTATTTTGATTACCCTTCCAATTTCGTCGTGTACAATTAAAAATTCTGTACTATTTTCATCAGGGAAATCAGGGGCATAATAATCATATTGATAAAATCTCGAGATTATTTGCTTCAATGCACCACGGCCTTCGTAATGGAAAGATTTGTGCGTGGGCGGCAATTCGTAGGTGATGGGCTCAGTTGATACGCCGATTTCTATTATCGAGACCACTGAAAGATTATCATCGCGCTGTTCGTATTTGTAATGTTTACCAACAGGTCCTTCCTCTTCATCCAATCGAGATTTCCAAGGGCACCAGAAATGCATCACCTCATCAAAATCACCCCAATTATACCTCCAATCATAAGTATCCGCGTCCTTTTCAGTATATACAGAACTTCCAGAGCCAAGCCATATCATGCATTTGTACATTTTTTTTAGTAATAATTCATGATTACCCCATTTAGATTTAGTGTAATTCTCATCTACAGCTCTAAAAACTTTAGCATCTGTATTTGAATAATCCTCACATTCCCATCGGTCAGAAACAATTTTCTCAACCATTTCTTTTTGACCATCACAACCCAAAGAATAGGCCTTCAATATCCAATTATTTTTAGAACCTGGTAAAAAATATTCACACTCAAATCCTTGATCACCGCTCACAAACATTACAACATCCAAATTTGTATTTTTTCTCACGCACAAACTTTCTTTTGTCCCATCAGATTTTACAATAGTTTGGTCTATTTCCTTTATATCAAAATCTATCCCGAATTTACCTGCCCTAAAATTCACTTCGGAAACAAAACTATCCACTGGAAATTCAGGTAGACCTCTCAATTCGCCCAATGAATCAACCAAGTTATACATGCTCAATTCTATCAATCGTAGAGTATTTCTACTTTCATCTACATCGTATACCGTATAAACACTGCCCAACATAGGTTTCGTATATAGTTGATGATAACACAGCTCTATTTCTAAATCATTTATCCCTTGGAACAAATAACGATAGACCCGTGATTTAAACGATGAACCATCTTCAATGCAAACTATCTTATCACCGAAAATCATTAAAAGTAAGAATTTATAAATTATACAAGATTAAGCAAAATCAATACATATGACAAATGAGAAATTTAGACTCATTTCTATTGAAAAAAGCAACATGTGAAACATCTCGACTATTGTCTTAAAATTAACCGGATGTTATAGAATTGAATAATTAAAGGTGATTTCGAAAAGAGAATTAAATGCGCCCCGTTTTCTAGGGTGGGTTTGATTAATCCCTGTAAATCAAAAAACCATCCTGTTATTCCATTCAATTGCACAGTCTAAGTCATTACCAGATGTCTTACCTAACCATTTACCATTGTTCAACCAATAATATTTATGAAATGCAAATAGTGCTTTTTCAATTTCCTTGGGTGTCAAACAATGACAATAATCACTTTGGTCATTGGCAAGTTTATTAATTGCAGAAATAAATGGAATCATATCTTTGATTTTTGGGTTTGCACTTCGAAGTAATATTTGTGAAATCTTCGAGTCATATACTGCCGTTATAGGATTATCGTATGTCCAAAAGGCAATATGTTTAGAACCAAATGACACCCCCAAGCCTGGAGTAGAGAACATCAGCTCAATTCCCTCCAAAACTCGATCTTCTTGCCTCAACAAATTAGCCGCTTTAATATAATTTGCAAACCAATCTTCATAGTCTAGTCTATTCCGTAGAGTTAATCCAGAGTATATTTTCCCTCTTTGAATTGCTTTGCCACCCCAATTATTTATTGCATCAAAAATATCAAGATAATCCTGGTATTCTTTTATTTTGATCGCTACTTTTTCATCAATGTAATTAACCGCTTCAAACATCGATTTCAATTCAATTACATCTTGCGAAATTGTCGAATTGATCATTTTTAAATTAGATAATCTTGACGTTAAACCTAAACGAATATTCCCAACATCATTGTCACCGTGCTGCGAGAGCCAATATCTGTAATCAATGGGAGGAAAATGAAAGTTATCTGTACTATAAGAAAGGTCAAAGTCTAAATTACTGGAGCGTACTTGAAAATCTATATCTTCATCTGTTTGAGATGCTTTCTCTAATCGAGAACTAATGATACCTGCTTTCTTTCTTACTTGCTCTAGTCTTTCTGGACTTAATTCTTTTACTGCAATATATTTTTCTACGGCTGAAATATCTTCAAAGCTATCTCTAAGATCTAAAACATCATTAATATCTACACCGTTACTTCTTAAGTACTTACGAATATTAGCATCACTATTAAGGATATTAGCAGCAATTCTAGGAAGTAACTGTATATATGTTAGTCCTAAACTAGTATCATTACTTGCAGCGACTACCTGCTCATAAAAATCATTTATGTAATTCTTTAAATCATATGGAGTTTTATTATCTGTAATTACAGATAAGTCTTTAAATACTTTAGCATAAAACTGTTGCTGCTGTTCAAAAGTTAGTGTACAATTCATATTATTGTTTTGCACGTTATCAGCAGATTTCACAACGCTTGAACTCGGCAATTTTATCCTTTTTGATTTATCCTTTTTAATCAAGGTGGAATTGTAAACAATATTATCAGCTTTATCCTTCTTCGAATTGCATGATTTACACAATTTGAATCCTAATTGATCTAAGATGTCTACATCAAAATCTAAATCAGGATTTAATTTAGCCCTGTAATAATGCAACAACAATGAAATTAACGGATCCTTTAAATTCTTATTGAAATTCAATAGAGCCCTATTTTTTTTAACAGTTCCAAACGGAGTAACAGAGTAGGAATTTGATTGTATTTTAGCCCATTCGAATGGGTTTTTTAATTTGAAATTGACAATTTCATTTATTTTAAATTTGACTTGCTCCTCTAACTCATTAACAGGAATATTCAAAATAGCCATATTACCACCATTGGGAACAATCCCGATCTGTAGTTCACTCCCCCAAAAGTCCTTATGTTTCTCCTTGAACTGCTTGTGATTATATCGCGCCAAGAGTCCATTTTTTTTATGCCAAATCCTATATTTATTTATCTCATAATCACCTTTTTTCTTCACATTTTCAGGAATTAAAATTCCTTGAAAATCTGAATTCAAGAAAGAACAATTCCGTTTATAATGAAAGGCTGGTTCCTTTGGTAGACCTACATATTCATGATTATCAATTCGCTCTACACGAATATATTTCGAGGTCATCAGCTCCAATGGATTAGTTAAGAAATCTTTTGCCACCTCCAATATTGAAATATCTTTTTCTGACAAGTAATCTATAGTTATTTCATCGAACAAAAATAAATTCTTTCTTTTTATTTTTGGCTCAAACTCATATAATAAACTTCTAAAGTTTGAATATGTAATAAAAACTGTCTTCATCAATATCACCAAACTCAATCTTCACCAAAAAATTCATCTATCTCAAGAATTTCATTCATTCTTGTGTTTTGATCCATTGACACTTCCAATGCACCATGATTCGTAATAATCTTTTCTTTATTTGATGATTTTACAATTTCCGCATTCCTTCTTGCCTCCCAATTTCGCACAATCATCTTTAGGGCATTCCTAAGATGGTCAATTTCCATTTCATCAATGTCAATTTTCACACCAGATTTGGTTGTCCAAAACACTTTGCTCGTCATTCTATTATGATATTACATTATCTATTTTAAACTAAATCATATTTAACTCTTTTAATTTAGGCGATTAACCGAACAATTCCACTTTTATTAGAACTTCAAAGCATCAGGAGAAGCTTAGATGTTCAATTTAAACTTTTTCCCAATTGCAAAATTCCTTGATTTAACAATAGCGAAGTCCCCTATTTCTTGTAGCAAATAAACCTATCAAAGTTAGCAATACCCAATGCGTTCAAGGAGCGAGTATCATTTATTGCGGCCTTCTCCAATACCAATCCGGTACAACTATCATAAAGCACCCAATCTTCACCGTACGACATTTGCTTCACCTCGTTCTTTAGCATTTTAAAAAGATCATTTAATAGGCACTGAAAATCTGGAAACAACCCCAACTTCAATGAAATCGTCGAAAAAGGTAACGAATCGAAACCAACAAACCGTATAGTAATCGAACGTACATCATTGAGTCTGAAATTGTTTGATTCGGGAATCAACTTCAACAATTCTTTATCATATTCAACATTGAGAATCGAGTGCCATTCCAAAAGACAATCACAATTAAATTCAAGACCCTGATTAGCATTTCTAAACGCATTTCGGATTTCTCCAGTCGAATAATAGGCCTCCAGTCGAATCTTTAATATGGGTTTAATCGTTTCACTGACGTAGGCAGGTCTACAATTTAACCACCAACTTATGTAATCTCTTTTTCCAGAAACATTTCGATTAGGGAACTCCATAATACTAATGGTTTTCATCAAATCGTCACACCAATTATCGGACCAATACAGGGGATTATTCCCTTCACTAATTGAATATGAAAGTTGGATTAAATCCGGCGTATCATATGGAAACAGTTCCTGTGTAATACAGATACTAGAGGAATCCGAAGTTTGAAGTATCAACAATTGTTTTTCATCTATATTCATAATCCCTGCGCATTAATCAGATTTAACACCAAATATTCAGAAGAGTTCTGAAGCACAAACTTATGGATGACTTATTACTTATTCGCATTTTCCAATTGAGTTGATGAGCTCTAATTTGATTGATGACCCCATTTGATTTTTAATTGAAACAAAGCTGATGAAAATCCGCGGAATCTCCGAAGAACATATTACCATCTACACGTTCCCTGAGCCCTTTGATTGCAATTGCATCACTAAATTGATGAACTGTGCACTGCAACCCCGATTTACGGAGGCTGTTTTTAGTATACGATGCTAACCACAAGTCAGCCGGATCAACTTCGTTGATTAAATTCTGCTTGTAGAAATTTAAATAGGTGTAAATAATTGGATTTACACGCCAATGCTTTTGACACAGTATTCGCCATTTTGAGACGATTGCTATAATTTCTTTTTGGGTTAGGTCTCCTGAATTTTCAATATCGAGAATTGGCCTCATATCTCCTTTCATCAAAACTACACTTCTCCTATAATTTTCAAACTGTTGATCCAAATCCTCACTTGGCCGGAAGAAATGATAAGCACCACGGACAAGATCCAACTTGATTAATTCTTTCCAATGAGCCAAAAAACGATAATCTACCCTATCAGTACCCATTGTTGCTCTTACTATTACGTATTCAACACTTTTGTTAGCTCTGACCGACTTCCAATCAACTTCTCCGGAATATGATGACAAATCAATCCCAAATATAGTATTGGGTTCAATCAGACTCTGAATATCCGACGACTTAGTAATAACCTGACCGCCATCGAAATTTGAACGATACTTCCTTCCGGCGTATTTATGACCAACTACGCCGGCCAAGACACCAACCAAAAATATCATTATGCTTTTAAATGCTGATTTCATCCGCTGTAATTTAACCTAACCCCCATGTTTCTGCCAAACTCGGTTTTAATTGGCCTGGATTTAATACCAACTCGTTGATGCAATACCATAAACCCGTTACATCTTCTTTTTGGCGAGCCAAAACCTCATTCCACAATTGTCTGATTGGTAATGGTTGGGTTTGAAAACCGGGCTCATCTAACAGGGACTCGCGGACGCGTGCAATATCTAACTTCATTGATTCCTGACCAAATTGCGCTCTACTCCATCCGAAGCAATGAAACGGAAATTGATTCTTCTTTTTCCCTTTTCCCAACTTTTCATACAAATACCAATCAGCATTGAAAAACCAGTCTAAGTCTGTTCTTTTGATGTATTTGCGAATAAACTTGAGACAAG
>JACCDP010080971.1_pt1 | contig 12239 bp, 17 predicted proteins | sample 7445841 | NCBI WGS metagenome assembly JACCDP01 (sample SAMN15323441, study PRJNA562643) | freshwater metagenome | isolation source: river surface water | place: USA:Blue River Watershed | collected 2017-08-17
CCGGCTCCCGGAGGGATCATCTTCATCCCATAGATGCCAAACAGGACACCGACAACGGAAAAGACGAACGCCGTGACAAGCACCGCCCACCAGGGTACATCGGGATAGAGAGGAGCCGGTGGCTTCGGTGCGAAGTTTGCAGTTGCGGGATCCGAACTCATATTGTTTAGTTCACGATACTTGTTTTGTAAGGTATCAACAAGAATGGGCGGTGGTCAGTCTACGCCAAGTCCTCCTCCACCTCCTCGGGTGATACAGGAACCATATCCAGTTCAGAGGGCTCTTACCAACCTTTCACTCGCCCCCGGGACAACATCTGCATGTGTGAATTGTGACATAGGAATCGATGCTCGAGCGACAACATCGAGCGTAAAACTCACACGAGATTTTGGAAATATATCGGACATCGAGTGTCAGCGATATCAGAAAGACCTCGATGCCGTGCGGAATAATGAGATGTCGTTCCGCGACTTTTTCGTGAATCTCCAGGCGGGAAACTACAGTGTTCCCGCGTCTCAGCGCACAGACGAGTCGGGGAGGAACATTGCGTTCTGTAAACAGGTGCTCTTCTCGGATGAAGATGCAGCCAAGGTCACCGATCTGAAGTCCTTTGATGCAAACATCTCGAAGCTCAAGGACATTCGCATTCGTCAGGTCACGGGAGGAGGGAGCTTCTCCAGTGGCACGAAAGCCAAGTTCCGACTGAGTATCCCGATCAAGGCAAAATATGTGGCACAGCTCATCAAGACCAATCCTCCTGTCAATCGACTCAAGTTTTGGCCGCCCCAGTGGGAAACGGTTACGTCTGCATCTCAGAGCGTGACTCCTATCTTTGAGGAGATCAGCATCTCCATGCTCACCATGTATCATCCGTCCCCCCTACGCATTGAGAACGTTCAACACGATGCCGTTCTCTCGCTCAACGACCCCAGTGATTCGACGGCAAATACGGTGATTCTGATCCCTCTGAAGGCATCGAATGTGGGAGACGAGTCCGTTGATTTCTTTAACAAGATCGCCAAGCACCTGACCACGATTACGCAACCCGATTCTGTCACGGGTCTCTACCCAGAGACGAACATCCCTACGGGAAATGACTGGAACATCAAGAAGGTGTTCTGGCTTGACAAGCCGGGGTCCGATAACATTTCCAAGGTGACCGATGCCTTTTATACGTGGATAGGTGCAGGGTCGTATACACGCGTAGAGCGCTCTCGAAGCGCGACGGAAATTCGGTATGGATGGGACCCCGATGGTAAACAGGTTCGCTACTTTATGCTCCAGACCCCCGTCTCCATTAGCACCACCGACCTGTCCTTTCTCACACGCAGTCTTCCACCGACGCCAGCAGACGAAGCCGTCCACAAGATTCCCGACCCGACAAATGCGGGGAACCCCAAGGTGCTCTACAAGAAGGCAACGGGACCCGGTGCATCAGCGGGATGCGGTGTGGTTCGTGAGCGCATGAGCAATCAGAGTCAGGGGGATATTGTTGCATCGCTCTTTACCGGAGGCGGTGTTCAGGATCTTCTCGTGGACGACAAGGGAAATCCCCTCATCGACAAGGACTCGTGTGACCCGTTCAAGATGAATGCAAAAGATATGATCAACAACCCATCTCCGTTTACACCGACCAAGATGGCTGCAACGTTCTTCAACCTTCTCATTCTCATTGCCCTTGCATTTGGAGCGTGGCTGGCACTCTACTTCGTCACCAACAAGAACTACGATTACCAGTACCGGGACTTTGCTATCGACGCGGGAAAAGTGGTCGGTACGCTTGCGAAGCAAACGTCCGGGAGGGTTCAGGAAGCTACCTATTCTGCGTCTCAATCTTTGCCGGCTCTGCCGAATCTATCGGCATTGCCCAATCTGTTGCGGAGGAAGTCCGGTGTACCGGGCGCGGCAGCTGCGCCAGCTGCGCCGGCTTCTTAGTAGAACTCACGGCGCTGGTTGCGCTCGGTCAGATCACCGTTGTGATCCGCGTCCTCGGCGTCCTCGCCCTCGCCGAAGAACTCCTCGCGATACTTGCGCACGAGCTCTGCCTCGGTGAGTTCACGAGGCTGCTTGCGAGTCTTGCGCGTCACAAGGCGCCAGCCCTCCGAGTCGGGAGGACCGCTGTAGCCGCGCTTGCCATGGGCAGGATACAGCTCGTTGATGTCGACAGGCTCCTCAGCAACGGTCGACTCGTAGTCCTCCTCGTCGTCGTAGGACCTGGCACGACCACTCCGGATGAAGAGGGCAGGGTTGTAGTCGACCTTCTGCCGGCGTGCCTTCTTTGCTGCACGGATTGCATCGTCATCAACCTGAAGCTTGTTCGCGAGCTCCAGGAACTTGCCCTGCGGTCCACCGTAAACGGTCATCTTTCCTGTCGTCATCGTTGTGGGGAAGTTCTCCTCGGTCTTGGCGAAGGCGCGGGTGCGGATCTCCTCTGCTGCCTTGGCTGCAGCCTCGCGCTGCTGACGCTCCTTCTGGGCTTCGCGCTCACGCCAGGTGGGGCGGGCGGTGGCGGTGGGGGTATACTGCTTGGTACGGGTGGAAGACATCTTGGAATACTGTCCGTTACCCAGAGACATAGAGATCCGTTTTGACAGCAAAACGGACCGGTCTACAGCCATGTCCAAATCAATAACCATGGTCGTCGCAACAATCATCTCCGTTCAAGGAACACTCTCCGATGTGTCCATTCCTGCAAAGACGCCCGATGTCCTCGAGTGGCTTCGCAAGAAATACAAGTCCCCTGGGCTTCAGTTCCAGGGAAAGCTGAAGAATGAAGAGACAGCCTACTCTGTCTTCGCCACACCGTCCACGGAGGACGACGATGAGACCAACCAGCACATGCTTCCGCCACCCTTCCACGACGACTCCTTCCAGGGCGTGATTGCACTGCTCAAGTCCCAGTCAACCAACTCGGATGAGTATGAGAAGCCTGCAGCCGCGCATGCAGACCTCCCGAACTCCGAGTATGACGAGTACTATGCCTCCTGCACCTTCGACGAAGAGGCAGAGGAAGAAGCCAAGGAAGAGGAAGACGAAGATGGGGACGGAGAGGACGTGGATGCCGGTGCAGAAGAGGAGGAGGAGACAGAGCCAGACGATCGCGAGGTCGCGGCAACGGTCTATACGCTCCACCAGGAGAACGTCTTCGTGGACCACCCTCTCCGCACGCGCATCCGCGAGATGTTCGGGTCCGAAGAGCTGGAGAATGCCATCCTCAACAAGTGCATCTCGGATGCCCAACGCTGGTTCATTGACATCGACTGGAAGTCCCCCGCCTTCCGCGAGATGGTCCGCAACCGTGCCATCTCCCTCTACGGAGTGCGCAAGCTCCTCGAGACGCTGACACCAGAGGAGTTCGTCAATACCACAGAGGTCGATCGCCATCCTGAGCGATGGATGGACAAGCTCCGTCAGACGGCAGAGCGGGACAAGGCACTCTACAGTCGCAAGACCACTGCGAGCACGCAGATGTACTGCTCGGCGTGCAAGAAGAAGACCAACTGCGACTACTACCAGATGCAGACGCGCTCTGCGGATGAGCCGATGACGACCTTCGTCACCTGTCTCGAGTGCGACAAGCGCTGGAAGTTCTAACTTTCAGACGATGCACAGAACAAGAACAAATGTCTTCTGATGAAATTCGCGAGGTCCTTCGCCAGTGGATTGGCATTGATGACGAGGTTCGTGCTCTCCAGGCACAGATCAAGACCCTCCGAGAGCGCAAGACTCAGCTGGGTGGTCAGGTGACCAATTTTATGCGTGATCAGAACCTTGACCAGTTCGTCCTCGAGGGTGGCGGTGGGACCATCGCCCGTCAGCAGCGGACGGTCCGCGCTCGCCCGAACAAGCAGGTTGTTCGCACCCAGATCGCGATCCTACTGGCAGACGACCCCCAGCGCATGGCAGAGGTCCTGCGCACCATCGAGGGACTGCCTGCGCCCGGACAGGAGCCCGATGCAGGCTCTGTGGTCACCCGTGAGGTTCTGACGCGTCGGGTGCCCCGGACGCAGAACATCAACCTAGGATAATGAAGTGGCTCATCCCCTTGCTCGTGATTCTGCTCTACGTCCACCTCTTCAATGCCATCAGCCCGATCTACTTTGCCTCGGATCGTGAGCTGACGCTGATGGACCTCTGGGGCATCGTCAAAAGGAATCTAGGACTTCCTCCTGCCTAAGAGGTAATGGGTGAATTCTTCCTCGCACTCGCGTTCATCGGTCTCATCACATTTGTGGAGGAGTGCTGTCAGGGGCGGAGACACACACGAGCCGAATGGTAGGAACTTACAAGCCCCCGTCTACCAACACGATAATGACAACCTTTGAACCCTGCTCTGTGGAGCTTCTAGAGACCTTCGGGTCTGACCTGACGGTTGTGAATGCAGCCCGAGTCAGCCTTGGCAAACATGTGACTGAATTTACCGAAAAGGACGGTCGGCTCATTAAGTATCTCGCGGACCACGATCACGTCTCCCCCTTTTTCCATCCCCAGGCGCGCTTTCGCCTCAAGATGCCCATCTGGATGGCGCGCGAGTGGTTCCGCCATACGGTGGGGTTCGCACGCAACGAGGTGTCCCGCAGATATGTCGACGACCTTCCAACTTTCTTCCTCCCCGACGAGCTCCGGTCTCGTGCCCCAAACAAAAAGCAGGGGAGCAAGGACGATGTTCATCCTCAGAACGACCTTTATCGTCAGTTCATGGTCGAGGAGTGCACGAACGCAGTCGCGACCTATACGCTCTTGCTCGGACAGGGAGTCTGTCCGGAGCAGGCACGTATGATTCTGCCTCAGTCGATGATGACCGAGTTCATTGAGACGGGAAGTTTGGCGGCGTACGCTCGCCTGGTCAAGTTGCGCACCAGTCCGGATGCTCAGAAGGAGATTCGGGAGGTTGCAGAGCAGATTGGAAAAGTGCTTGGTGGTATATTTCCGGTGTCGTGGGCGGCGCTTACTCCTTCGGGAGAACAGCCTTGATGCGCCCCTTGTAGATCGTTACCGGTTTGGCTGGCGCGGCTGGCGCGTCAGCGGACATCTTCTCCCACTCACGGGCAGTCTTGATGGTTCCGGACTTGAGGAGATTGAACACACACATGCGGTGGTCCGCCTCTCCGATGGCTTCGTTGCAGACTGGGCAGGGCATTTTGGGATGAGTGGTTTGTCCCTAGAACGGATGCTTCCGTTTTAATAGCCAAGATACTGGTTGAGGATCTGACCGATGCGGGACGAGCGGCGGATCTCATTTGCGCGAGCCTGGGCACGCTCGAAGACCTTGCGCTGCTCATTCTCAATCACAATGCGGAGGTTCTCGCGCTGGGCAGCCTGCTTCACCTCGATGTCAAGGAAGCGCTGGAGACGCTGCTGCTTGCGCTCGACAGTGCCGAAGGTCTTGGCGCCACGCTTGGTGAGCTCCGCGTTGAGCTGGGCGTTGCTGAGAGAGGTTGTGCGGAAGTTATAGCGATCCATCTTGGTATACTGTAGATTAATTGGTTGACTGAAAATCCGTTTTAAAGCCCAAACCTCCGCTTGTAATCCGCCAGACTGGACTTGAAGCTCGGTTTGTTCCACAGGATCCAGCGAGAGAGGGCTCCTGCTGTCGTCGGGTCATTCCAGTCCTCATGCATTCCCTTGTGGCGGCTCAGATACCGCTGACGACGTGTCACGTCCTTGTGCTTGGTAAAATCAGACATTCCACGCGCTCCAAACGGAGTTGTCTTTGTGTGCCCATCCGGGTATTCAAATACAGCATCCCACTTCTTTGCGGGGTTATGGCTCTTGCGGATTGACTTCAGGCGCAACCCACGTCTGGTTTTCATCTTTATTCAGTATAACGAAATGAAAGATCTCTTGACCTCGACCTTGTACGCGTCGTTGACGGCGCAGTGGTCAACTCTGGTAATCAACTTCTACTCTCTGACGGAGGTTCTCCCGCTCAAGGATCTCATCCTGCAGACGGTTCTCTGGATTGAGACCATCGTCCAGGTTATCGAGCTTGCCTTCTATTCCTGGTATGCCTATCACTTCAAGACCGTGGCAGAGGCAACGTTCTACCGCTACCACGATTGGGCTGTGACGACTCCGCTCATGCTCCTCTCGACCATGATCTACTACGAATACAAGAACAAGCCGGAGGAGGTCGTTACTCTCGAGTCGTTCTGGGAGGAGCATTGGAAGGATGTGCTTATCGTGTTTGCCTTCAACGCAATTATGCTCCTCTTTGGCTATCTCTACGAGCGTAATGTCATCGACCTGATGACCTCGCAGGTGATTGGCTTTGCAGGTCTTGTCGGTTCGTTCTATGTGATCTGGGACCGCTTTGCCTCCAAGAGTCCAGAGAACTACCCTCTCTTTGGGTTCATGACGACTGTCTGGAGTCTCTACGGGGTTGCAGCCTTTGCGAATCCCGTATTGAAAAATGCATCCTACAACATCCTTGATGTCGTTGCCAAGAACTTCTACGGTCTCTTCCTCTCCTACGTGATCCATCAGAAGGCGTCTAGCCACGCAGCCCTCTCCTCCGCGGGCGTGCCATACTCGTCGAAGAACGCCGTTGCCTGACGGCGCTTCTCCTCCTCGGACACGTCTAGTCCCGCGATGGCAGACATCTTGCTCTGAAGCAGCTCCCCGAACGACACCGGTGGCTGGAAGGCGTCGTCAAACCCAACCAGGACATTACAGAGGCGGCTAATATGCCCTTCACAACACATCCCTACCGACTCGGTGCACTCCTCCCAGGCTCGACGATACATCTCTGACTTCCGCTCGTCGTCCTTCTCCGAACTAATCAGTGCCACCAGACCACGCATGAGCCTGCGGTAGAGGTTGTCGTCCCGGGCTCGACAGTCCTTTGTATTGAACCACTTGTTGATGTCGCTCGCAACGCGCAAGTAGGAGCCGTAGGAGACGTTGAGTTTCCCGAGCCAGGTGAGAGTCAATGTCTTCTCCGTCTGTTGGGTATCAGGGACCTTGATGGAGAGGAGCTTCTCTGTCGCAGTGTTGGTCTGGTCGGTCACAACCCGAGTGTGAACGTTCTGACTGTCCCGAGCAAGCCGGGCGAGTTCACGGGTCGGGGCAGCGGGTGCCTGGGCAGCGGGTGCCTGGGCAGCGGGAGCAGCGGGGATAGGTTCGGGTCCCCTCCGCCCGTCCACGAGCCACGTCCAGTAATTGGCGAACGGCCGGACCCCCCAACCGCCGAACCTGTTCTCGTAGAACCCCCTGGCAACAGCTTCCCGGACACGGAGAGGGACCCCATCCATCGCGTGCATCGCCTGCGCGACTTGCTGCCATGTCGGAGGAGGAACCTGCCCCTCCAGATCCACGAGGAGCTCCGTTGCGAGTGCCCTGTGCTCTCGGAGCTCCGCGCGGGCTGCGCGATTTGCCAGGACGCGGTCATTCCGTTCGCGGTGCGTCCCGCAGTGCTGATGTCCCGCATCGGCGGCGTTGGGGCACCAACGTCCCCCCATCACCTCGAAACAGCGCCCCTCGGTATGGTGAGTCCCGCGAGCACGTTCGACCTTGGTTGCGTAAGAGTTCTTATGCATTGTGCAGAAGTGGAGATGCTCGGGGTGAGTATCTACAGGATTGCGGGCGGCATGGCGACCACAGCGGTTACCATCGCCCTTGATTGCCTGACATGGATTGACTATGGGAGGCATGGTAACGAATAGGAGACGCCCTTGCTTCCCTCCAAGAGTCCGTTTTGCGAGTGAAAAATTTGATAGAACATACACATCCTGCGCGCTCTTCAGAACGCCTCAATCCACTCCATCCGCGCTTCCCGCGGGATCTGGAGCTCCTCCATCACCTCCCACGCCTTCACCACCTTGTGGGGGATGCTGATGTCCTCCGCAGCGATCGCTGCGATCCGTTGCTGGAGCATCTCGCCGGTTGAGATGGGTGCCTTGAAGGACTCGTCATAGCCGACCAGCACGTTGCAGAGACGGCTGATGTGTCCCTCGCAGCACATCTGAAGGCTCTCCACGCATTCCTCCCAGAGCCGTTGGACGAGGTCGTCCTTGTGAGGGGAGAGCTTGATCCGGGTCCAGAGCCCGTCCAAGAGCCGTTGGTAGAGGTAGTCGCCCTCTGTGCGGCAGGTCTTGGTCTGGTACCAACGGGTCACGTCCTTCAGAACGGACTTGCGGCTGGCAAGAGGACGGGTCCGCCACGCCCCCTGAAGCTCCACCAGGGTGTGCTGGTCAACGGCTACCGGCGTGTCCAGGAGAGCCGTTGCCGCCTCCTCGGTCTGCTTGTTGACCGCTGGCGTGTGGACGTTCTGGTTGTCCCGCGCGAGCCCCTCCAGCTCGGTCCTGGGCGGGTTGACCCCGTGTCCAACGGCTGGGTGGATGGTGAAGTAGAAGTCCAGCTCGTCAAGCACACGCCGCTCCATCGTCTCCAGCTCGTCAGCCGTGGCATTGATCTCCTGCATCCGTCCAGCCATGAAGACCGGGTACTGCTCGGGAAGGTTGCCGCCCTCCCAGAGGAAGTCCAGTCCCTCAAGCCAGATCTCGTCGAGCTGACGCTTCCTCTCCCGCTTTGCCTCAAGCTTGAGGTGCTTCTTACAGAGCTTCGCCCCCTTCTCCCGGGGGCACTTACACTTGGTTCCGTTCCCCATCACCTTTCCGCACAGGATGACGTAGACGGTCTTGACTGGGAGGCGCTTTCCCTGATCCGTATGCTTGCCGCAAACGGTCATGCCGGGCTTGGCGTTGTGGTGGCATGCGCCACCGTCCTTGCAGGTTGCTTCGCACTGGGGCATCTTGACTTGACTGTATGGGGGGCAGTCTTCCTTGCTGAACGGTTCCAGATTCGTTTTGGAGCCAAGGTTGCGGAAGAATAGTTTACCCGCAACCTTGCCCACTTCACCAAAACGGATTCGTTCAGTCCACGAAAGGAGGTCAGTAGTCCCGCGTAGTAGACACAACGGACGAACCACTCTTGCTCAGCACCAAGATGACTGAGACGGGAGTTACCTTCAACACAGCGGTCCTCGCCATTGCGGCGAAGACTGAACCGGCGGTGATGGGGTGGGACGACTGGCACGAGCCGTTGCCAACCCCGAGGGCGCCTCCGGCGACCCCTGCCCCTGTGGCAGTAGTCGAGGAGGAGGACGAGGAGGGCGAGAGCGAGGAGGACTATGAGGACGGCGTGTGCCGGGGCTGCGGCGGGTACTTCGACTGCCGCTGCGACGAGCACGAGGATGACGGTTGGTGCTCGGAGCCGGAGGACGACGACGGGTATGTCCTCGACAGCGACGACGGGGAGTTCTACCCGAGGGGTGAGGAACCCGTTAGCTGCCCGTGCTGCGGGTTCAAGGGACCGACGGAGCCCGAGTTCTACCCCTACTGCGGGAACAAGTGCTACAAGTATCGCGACTAATCGATACGGGACATAAAAGAACACAACACGTTTTCCAGTGAGGTCTTTAGAACATCATGTCCAAGATGTCCCAACCACACTGCTCCAGCCACTTCTCCACGCGAGACGGCTTGTAGACCTCAGCGATGATCTCCAGCTTGAGGTCCCTCGCCCGCTTCTGCTGGCGCTTCCTGGCTTCCTCCTCCTGCTCCGCCCGGAGCCAGTTGGGCATGTCCCAGTAGTTCTCGGGACCGCCCCACAAATCACGAGGAAGCAAGCCTGTGCAGCCCTCATACCAGATCTCCTTCAGACTCGCTGGGATCTCTGGGAGTTTCTTGAGGCGACTGCATCCACGAATATCAAGCACAAGCAATCCCTCCGGAAGCTCGGGAAGGACCGTCAGCTCATCACAATTTCTGAGCTGAAGGACCTTCAGTGTCTTCGGGAGCTTCGGAAGGCAGCGGATAGGGCGCCCCGACCAGTCCAACTGCTTCAGGTTGGGCAGGTGCGAGAACTTTCCGCAATACCACTCGCAGTTGGAGTTCTTCCAGATGAGGACCTCCAACGACTTGGGGAACACGAAGTAATGATCTGTATACGTATCCGTAAGATCCAACCAGCGGACTCCCTCGTGGAATCCTGCAGCCCGGTCGAATGTGTGGTCCCTCACGGAGAGACGAGTCACATCCGAAGGAATCGGAGGAAACGCTCTTGTCTTCGGCCAGATCGAATCGCCGCGGTAGTTTGTGGTGCGCGGTGGGGGACGAATGGTCATGTGCTTGCCCTCCACAAGCTCCTGAGTGAGCTTGTAAAGGTAGTTGTTGGTCCAGAGATCTGCGTAAGGCATCTTGACTTGGTGGGGGACGACCCATCGGTCCTGGTTCCGAGGAATCCGTTTTCATGAGGACCGCTCCAAAACGGATCCGTGAGTGCCAGGGTAGACGGTCCGTGCCACCATGGCACTCCACTACAACACGCTTGGGGCTGGCGCCGCGCACAGCGGGACGGCTAGCCCAGGGCGTTCTGAGGAGCTTAATGTTTGCAGCGGTTGCGGATTCGAGGCGACGACGACGATCGAGGGACGGGACGGGCTGACCTATGCAGTCTGCGCGGATTGCGAGGTCACGCTTCGGGAGCAGGAGGCGGAGGAGGAGGACTACAGCTCGGAGCTGTGCGCGGACTGCGGAAAGGTCCCGGCACAGTGCCGGTTCGTCCACCTGACGAAGGGCGAGTTCTGGCTCTGCGCGAGGTGCTGGAGCTGGGCGGATCACGAGGACGACTTCCTCGAGGTCTGCCACTGCGGGGTGCCGATCCACGAGGTTGGCGAGGACAAGAAGGTGACGTGCGCAGACTGCAACCGGGAGGTGACCTACCCGATGCACTGCGAGTGCCCTGTGCCCTGTACCCTCAGCGAGCACCCGGACCACTGCTTCTTCTGCAAGGGCGTGGTGGTCCGCCTCACGGACGAGTAGGACTGGGTAAGAGACACCCTGGGACCTAATCCATTTTCCCATGATGCCTGGGGTGCCCAACGGCTACCAACGGCTCTCAAACAGGACCCTTCCGGACCTCTCCAAAACGGATTCGTGCGCGCCACGGGATAGGGTTGGTAAGTCGAGCGGCGACCTGCGATACCCGTCTGTGATTACACGGGGTCAAGTCCAGGCACGCTCTTCCTTGTGTCGTACTCGCTCAGATCATCCAGAGCCAGAGCTGTCCATCGGACAGTAAGACCAGGGAGTGGGCCGATGAGGAGGTCACCCACACAAATAAAATGACCACCGTGGGCGTGAGGGCACTGTTATACAGCAGAGGCACACGCTTCCCACTTGCAGTTAAGATCAAGACTGCAGGTATGTAGGACAAACGTCCAATCGGATCGCCAACACTACTCGCACTACTTCCCCCAAGTCCACCACCTCCAACCCCCGCATGTCGGCTCGCGATATCATGAACGCTGGCAAGGCTCCTGCCCCCACGGTTAGCTCGGACGGCTACCCAGGGCTGGACGCCATCCTCCACAAGGCTCGCAAGATGAAGCCCTTCCTCCTGTCCGACCTCGACCAGTGCCACCGCGCACTCGACTCGATCCTCCCCCTGGGCACCTTCACCCGGACGCGTGAGATCCTCCACGGGCGCATGGAGCAGGACCTCGTCAAGGCGATCGCCAAGTGGCGCGCCGACAACTGGCTCCTCCCGCCCGAGAAGGAGTCCGAGTTCCCCTACGCCCGGACGCGCAACCTGTTCGACCCCCTCGTCAAGTACGGCAACCTCTGGCTCCGCAAGTACTACGACTGCGGCTTCACCTACGACGGCGAGGGCGAGTCCATCGGCTTCCACAAGTACATGGACAACTGCGCTCGCGCCAACGCCGTGGAGATGATCGACCTCGCGATCAAGGGCGTCCCTCAGTGGTTCACGCCCGACGCCTCTCTGATCGAGAAGATGAAGGCGGAGAACGCCGAGCTCAAGCAGGCATACGCCAGCACCGAGTTCGACCGCCACGAGGAGGTCCTCAAGACCTACTTCAGCGACGGCTACATGATCACGGGTCGCTTCCGCGCCTTCAAGATCTACTCCAAGGAGCAGCAGCGCCTCCTCGACGCCTACGAGGCTGCCCCCAACGCTGAGACGAAGAAGGAGCTCCTCCAACACGTCTACAAGCACGGTCAGCTCGTCCACAAGGTCCCCGAGGAGGACTCCTACATCAAGAAGGTCGAGCCCAAGAAGGTCTCGCGCAAGAACAAGTTCGCCAACAGCGTGAAGCTCTAAACCCACAAACACCACCCCCTAAACCCTAAAACCCACAAACACTTTTCCATTGCCCCCTAGCCGCCCAACGGCTCCAGCTGCGCCTCGCCCTCGCCCCGCCAACTCACCAAAACGGA
>JACCDP011424782.1_pt1 | contig 12238 bp, 14 predicted proteins | sample 7445841 | NCBI WGS metagenome assembly JACCDP01 (sample SAMN15323441, study PRJNA562643) | freshwater metagenome | isolation source: river surface water | place: USA:Blue River Watershed | collected 2017-08-17
CAGCAACGCGATTAATGTCAATGCAGGATAAATCCTGCAACTAGCCTTCATCCCTTGTCTAAAGCACAGATGTAGCTGACTTAGGAAGCTACATCTTCAAGGGTTTTCGGCATTTCCCTTATAAAAATGGAATGATGTGACAAGACCATGATTTTTATCATAAAAATGTCCCCTATAAGTAGATGTCTAATTAAGTAGTTGTGCAAAATAAATTTCATATTGAGGAAAGGTGCTACGCCACGGTGACAGACAAGAGATACAGAGATTTCTCTTGTTTTCCCCAATGTGCAATTAATTTTTCTCAGGTACTTATCAATGTAATCTTTCTTTTAACCACAAAGCTAATAAAGGCATTGCTAACCGATACCCATTTTCAGCATTATAAATTAAACCTTTGTGCTGTAAACCTGTTAATGCACCTTGAAGACTCCCTCCTCGTGAAAGTCCATGTTTTTGAATATACTCTTTACTTTGGGGTTTATCAGTAGGATCAATAGCTAAAGATTCCAATAAATGTACTTGATTAGCTGGTAATAACATCAACAAAGATTCATAGGTCATTGATAAATCTTTGAGTAATCCTTTGATAGCTTTTTTTACATCTTCCTCCGTAATTAAAGTATTGGCACAACGGGACGCAGATAAACGCCGAATAATAGCCATACCATCACCAATATGACCCTGTACAGCTTCTAGAAACAGTTGCAACCCCTGGCTATGACAATCAAAAGTAAGTCCCTCATTGTGTAAAATTTCCCTAGCCCATAGGGCGACAACATCTTTTGCTAAAGGTGCTAACTGGATAGTTTCTATCGGATAATTGGTATCATCTGTATGTTGGCTAGATTCAGCTATAGTAGCTATTAATACATAGCTCACATGAGGATATATTTTAACTTCTTGCCTGAATGTAGTTTCCCACAAACCTTGACGATCCCAAGAACGAATATGGGGAAAACTTTGTAAAATTAATAATATGCGTTGATTCAAGTCAGCCGCCATTATTTCTAATAAGTTAAGCAAATTGGCGAATGCTTGCCAAAGTTGTTTTTGTTGCTGGGAATGGATAAGTTTGAGTTGATTTTCAGAATTAAAGTTAAAAAATTCCGCTGAATTTTCATTCACCCAGTTTTGAATTTTATCAGCTTCCCAGTTTTGACTAATCGCTTCAGCTAATAGTTGCACAAATCTCTCTGCTTCTGTAGCACGAATACAGTCTATTTCTAGTATGACTGTATTAACTTCTTTTGCTGCACCTTTAACTAGGGTACGTCTGCCACTACCAGGGACTCCAGTAATTAACAAGTCACCATCTTTAGCAAGTACTTCAATAATACGTTGAAATTCCAGAGAGCGCCCAATTAATTGTAAGGGGGTAGAAAAATTCAAATTCACTCGTTTCTCGCTTTTAGCTTTAATTGCTACCTTACCCACAGCATAAACCATAGAGAGTAATTATGATCATCATCATAAAAAATATCGTGCTTTGCTGTATACAGCACCATAAATTCGTGCTAATAATATTTTAACACTTGAAATAACTAAACAAAAACTGAATACATCAAACTCCCAACTTCTGAAGTCTGGGATACATTCCCATATCTCTTATCAAATAGGTAATTTCCGTGTTAGAAGCGTGTGTACTGGCAACAATACTGTGCGGTTTTTTTGGAATCATCTTAAAAAAAAACCTGGTGATGAAGATACTTTCAATGGATGTGATGAGTACAGGAGTCATTGCTTTTTATGTATTTATTGCATCAAAAGCGGGTTTATTCACTCCCATTATCTCCAATGTCAAAAAATCTGCTTATGCTGATCCTGTTCCCCAAGCAGTTATTTTAACAGCTATAGTCATCGGTTTTTCCATTCAAGCTTTAATGTTAGTTGGAGTCATGAAATTAGCAAAGGATAATCCCACATTAGAAAGCAGTGAAATTGAGAACAATAATACACCATGAAAATACAAGAATTTAGGAGCCACAAGACAAGACTATGAACACTATAACAATTGCTTGGGTTGGAATTCCATTCTTTTTGGGTTTTATCATTTTTTTGATTCCCCAACTTAACAGACATTTGACTTTTTTGGGAACATTCATTACTGCGGCTTATGCTGTGCAACTATTTCTAGAACCGTCCACAATTAAACTCAACTTACTTGATAGTTTTGGTGTCACTTTAGAAGCTGATCACCTAAGCGGGTATTTTATATTAACCAATGCTTTGGTCACTGCTGCCATGGCTTTATATTGTTGGCATAGTGATAAAAATGCTTTTTTCTATGCCCAAACTTTGCTAGTTCATGGTAGTTTAAATGCGGCCTTTGTCTGTGCTGATTTTGTGAGTTTATACGTAGCGTTAGAAGTAAGCGGAATTGCGGCTTTTTTATTAATTGCCTATCCTCGCAGCGATCGCTCAATTTGGGTAGGTTTACGCTATCTTTTTGTTAGTAACATATCCATGTTGTTTTATCTAGTTGGTGCAGTCTTAGTTTATCAAAACAATCTCTCCTTTAGTTTTGTAGGTTTAAAAAATGCACCACCAGAAGCATTAGCATTAATTTTTCTTGGACTATTAGTAAAAGCTGGTATATTTGTATCCGGTTTATGGCTACCCTTAACCCATTCCGAATCAGAAACTCCCGTTTCTGCATTGCTTTCAGGTATCGTCGTTAAAGCCAGTGTTTTACCATTATTAAGATGTGCTGCTGTTTCTCAAGAAATTAATAATATCGTCGTTATATTAGGAGTAGGAACAGCATTAATGGGTGTGTCCTATGCTGTTTTAGAAAAAGATACAAAACGGATGTTAGCTTTTCATACTATATCCCAATTAGGATTTATTTTAGCAGCACCAGCAGTAGGAGGATTTTACACACTTACACATGGATTAGTCAAATCATCTTTATTTTTAATTGCGGGTTCTTTACCCAGTCGCAATTTTAAAGAACTCCAATATAAATCAATTAATACCACAATTTGGATACCTTTAGTTATAGCTAGTTTATCAATTTCTGGTTTTCCTTTATTAGCAGGGTTTTCCGCTAAGGTATTAACCCTAAAAAATATCACATCTTGGCAATTTATCGCCATGAATTTAGCCGCAGTAGGTACAGCAATTTCTTTTGCTAAGTTTATTTTTCTGCCTCATGAAAAAGACAATGAACAAACAACAAAATACGCCTTTTGGTCAGCAGTAACTTTATTATTAACGGGTTTATTTGTCGCCAATATTGCCTATTTGAAAGCTTATAATATTGACGATATTATCAAAGCGATTACTACTATTGTCCTGGGTTGGTTAGCATATCATTTGATTTTCAAAAAATTAGCTATATATGTACCTCGTGTAGCTGAAAAATTTGAACATTTAGTTGGTGTAATGAGTTTAACCGTCATTGTATTATTTTGGATGGCATTAGCATGATCGGACATTTAATATTAAGACTCACAATTTGGTTTTTATTAACCGCTGATTTTAGTACAACCAATATTATTATTGGCATAATTATCGCCTTAATTTTACCCAGAGGTTATACATCACGGGCAAAATTAACAGAATGGTTAAAAGTTCTAATTCAAGTAATGATTGCCATCCCTATAGCATTTAAGGAAGCATTTGAAATTATTTTATTTCCTCATAATAATGAAGAGATCATCACAGAAAAAGTCAAGCATAAACATTCTTCGCTGTTGGTTTTCATAGATATATTTTTAATTACATTCACACCAAAAACCATCGTTTTAAACCATAATGATGAAGGATTTTATGAAGTTCATCACATTAAACCAGGAGGTAAATAATTATGAACTTAGAAATAGTATTATTAGCTATGATAGCGGCTTTATTAATTCCCATTTATGAAGCATGGAAAACGGATAACACTTGGCAGCTAATGTTAGCTTTAGGGAGTATTTCCAGCAAAGTATCCATTATGATTTTAGTCATTTCTGTATTGCGAGATGATTGGATGATTGGTGTAGTAGGAGCGATTATGTTGAGTGTGGGAAATGCGGGATTTATGTTATTAGCACATATTTTGAGAAGGTTAAATGAAGCATGATTAATATTATTAGTTATACCTGTATAGGTATAGGCATTGTTTTCTGGTTTTGGGGTACTTCTCATTTAGTTAGCACTAAATCAGTATTATTCAAATTACATGGTCTTTCTGTGGCGGATACTCTAGGTTCAATGCTGATTATTATGGGAATTTTAATGAAAATACCCAGCAAATGGCCATTATTAGTTTTAGGTATTATTTCCTTAGCAATTTGGAATACTATGCTGGGTTATGTAATCGCATATTGTTCAACTCAAGAGGTGAAAAATGAATGATTCTTATCTCTATATAATTATTGCTTTGTTACCTCTAACTGCGGGTTTATTAGTTACTCAAGTCAACCCTTATCATGCGTTAATTTTGCGTGGGGTTTTGGGTGCAGTAGCAGCACTGGTAGATGCAGTTTTAGGTGCAGCAGATGTAGCTTTAACAGAAGCATTAATGGGAACAATGTTATCTGTTACTTTGTATGCTATAGCAGTTCGTTCTTCTTTAGTTTTGCGTTTGGGTATAATAGAAAATCAAGATAGCAGTTTTCAAACACTGATAGAGGAATTTCGCAATATTTTTAGTAAACATTATATGCGGTTGGAAATTGTATCTTACAACAATCACCAATGTTTACAAAATGCGTTAAAGGAAAAAGAAGTTCATGCTACCTGTGCGCCAATATTAGCCAGTGATGAATTTGCGGAAACTTATCAAACAGAAATTAGGGTACAACGGATTTATAACATCATTCAAAGTGAAATTTCATCACACAACACAGTTTTAAATTATGTTGATGTTTTAGATTTAGAGGAAAAACATTCATGAAATGGGTTTACATTTTAGCGGGAATAGCCTTGTTTGTAAAAATTTTGTTCATGCCAGATACAGCATCTAATTTATCTATTTTAACAGATATTTCCATCACGGAAAAAGTAGTTGCTGAAAGTGGTGTTGTCAATGCAGTATCAGGAATTATTTTTAGAAATCGCCTTTACGATACAATTTTTGAAGTGATTGTATTTACAATTGCCATTCTAGGATGTAATTTTTTATTAGCTAATGAGAATCCATCCTGTACAATTTATCAATTTAAAGATCAAGCTTCCATTATTTTGGCTCGTTTGGGGGCGACAATTACCGCGTTAGTGGGTATAGAATTAGCCATTAGAGGACATTTAAGCCCAGGTGGTGGTTTTGCTGCCGGTGTCGCGGGTGGAACAGCAATAGGTTTAATAGCAATTACTTCTTCATATCAATGGATGCAGGATATTTATCAACGTTATCATGCAGCCATTTGGGAAAAAATTTCAGTTTTGGTTTTTATTGTTTTATCAGTGATCACTTTATCGGGTTTAGAGTTACCACACGGAGAGTTAGGAACGCTTTTTAGTGGGGGAATTTTGCCGATATTAAATATTATTGTGGCGGTGAAAGTGGCCTTAGGTTCTTGGGCGGTAGTTTTGATTTTTATTCGTTATCGAGGTTTGTTGTAGTTTTAATTTTGGATGTTAATACCAATTTTACGTGAGGCTACGCCAAATAAATTTGTTAGAGACGTTCCGCTAGAACGTCTTTACAACGAAAAATAAAGCCCATTTTTATCCAGAAATGGCATAAGATATTTTGAGCAAAATCTCATAATATCAATGCTGTATAGACAATATGAAAATAAAAAAGCCCGCACTTGCGGACTTGATTTATCTCAATAACCTACTGATTAATTAACATTTTGATTCTTAGAAGTGTAGTAAACCTTACTACCTGTATCTGGAACAAAATGACAACCAATAGCAGAATTCCATAAGGATTTCCAAACAGGTTCTTTTGATTCGTGGAAATATTCACCCATAATTGGTTTGATAGCCTCAGTAGCTTTTAGCAAATTGTAATGAGGCATATTCAAGAAAATGTGGTGGGCAACATGAGTACCAATATCATGGTGAATGTGGTTAACAATCCCATAATCTCTATCAACGCTAGATATCGCACCTTTGAGGAATGTCCATTCTTCACCACGATACCAAGGAATTCCAGGTTCAGTGTGATGCAAGAAAGTTACCAAATCCAACCAAATGATAAATACAATGTAAGGTGCAGCGTAGTATTTTAACAACCACATCCAGCCCCACTGATAGGTAAGAAAACCTAGCACAGCTACCATACCAATCCACCAGGTAGTGCTAGTGATAATGTCCCATTTTTCTGAAGGTTTAAACAGTGGGCTACTGGGTGAAAAGTGAGAACCTTCTTTACCAGGAGAACGCTTAAACAAATACACTGGATAAGCTAATAAGAACAGATAAAAACGCCCTATTTTTTGCACTACGGGCATTGCATCATATTCTGATTCAGATGCAGGATACCAGCTTTCATCATTCTCTAAGCTGCCTGTATTTTTGTGGTGGGTTCTGTGGCTAATTCTCCAACCATGATAGGGAACGAGAATGAAAGTATGGGTGATATGACCAACTAAATCATTCAACCATTTCTGCTTAGAAAAAGATTGGTGTCCACAGTCATGACCAATCACAAACAAAGCCCAAAACATTGTTCCTTGCATTACCCAGAAAATTGGCCAGAAATACCAAGAATCTAGATAATTTGCCAGTGCATATAACCCAGCAACAATTACAACATCACGTAAGAAATAATAGAGTGATTTAACCAAATTAGGTTCAAAACACTCAGCAGGAATAGCAGCTTTTAAATCCTGAAGAGTAAAAGGAAGTTTTTCTGCATCCTGAGAAGATTTAACAGGAGGATTTTGATTGAATTGAATTGTATCTAGTTGCACTGGATTTGAATGATATTTGAACAAGATAAATGTGGGGTGGGAAATTCCTACCAATACTGCCAAGATTCACTATGAACAAATGACTTAAATAAAATTGAAATTTGTTTAATTAAATCATTTGTAAAATTGTCTGAATACGAACTACAGAGTTTTACTTCTGAGCGTAATATTGGTCAAAAGTTGTGTAACCAATGTCTGTTTTATAAAGTTGACATTCATTGGTAATTTGTTTCATTAAATCCCAGGAAAACTTACATTCATCATGGAGGTAATCACCCCAATTTTCTTTGATGCTATCGTAAGCTAACCGCAAATTATAGGAAGGAATCGCGGTAGAAATATGATGGGGAACGTGAACATTGATATCGTGACAAAGAATTTCTACCCAGTGAGGATAATCACAATGAACTGTTCCAAATAACTGTGCTAAGGCTTCATGCCATTTATCAGCAGTTTTAAAAGGAACATCTGGAAGAGTATGGTGAACAATGGTAAAGGTACTCATCCAGAAATGGTAAACCATCCAAGGAATAAACCAGAATTTAAGAAAGCCCCAAACACCAGTGGTAATAATCAAAGTTGGGAAGACAATTGCCGCAAATGCTACAACTACAGCGATAGAAAGTTTCACACTAGCTTGGTCTTTTTTCTGGAACTTACGCGCATCAAAATGCACAACTGCCCAATGTCCGATAGAACCTACCCACCACAGACGCTTCTGCATGAATAATTGAAAAGCAGACTGTCTGGTGCTATCCCAGGTTTCAAAAACCTCTGGTCTGATGGGATGCCAAGCATTATCCTCATCTAGTTTATTTGTATGTTTATGGTGATGATTATGTTTAATGCGCCAGCTATGAAAGGGATAAATTAAGAACATCATGAAGAAATGTCCCACTAAATCATTTACCCAGCGATGTTTAGCAAATGAACGATGTCCGCAGTCATGACCAATAACAAAAAATCCTGTTAAAGCTGTTCCTGTAAAAATCCATGCTATGGGTAGAAGAAACCAAGGTGAAATGGCCAGAAAATAATAGCCTAATGCAGCCATAGATAAACTGAGAATAACAGTAGTCCATGCTTTACGACTATTTTTCTGAAAACATTCCTTGGGCAAACTTTTGATAATATGTTTTAGTTTGAGTTGGTCTCTACCAAGGTCTGTAGAGACTGCTATTTCCTGACTTTTGATGATTGATGTAGTCATGAATACCTGAAAAAGAACGGGTTGCGGCACAAGGTTACTCAAAAAAGTAGCTTGCTGCAAAGTTTTGTAACATTAATTTCTGAGATTATAGCAACATCGGTACAACTTAGGATAGCTAATTAGCAATTAAAATTTTCTCAAGTTGTAAGGTGAGTATAAAATTTTCGACTGGATTTACATACAAAAAGTCAATAGTCTCCAGCCCAAAAAAATGGCAGTCAAACTATTGACTTTAATCATGAAATCTGTATTATGCCTTTTTCTCTGCCAACTTGATATTTGTTGCCAGACCGAGGAATTGTAATAACTGAATAGTCATCCAAGTCATATCAATTTCCCACCATTCCAAACCATGACGGGCAGAATATTGAAAAGCATGATGGTTATTGTGCCAACCTTCTCCAAAAACTAGGATGGCAACCCACCAGCAGTTAGTTGATTTGTCACCAGACTCATAAGTACGGTAGCCAAATTTATGAGTAGCACTATTTACCAACCAAGTACAATGATAAACCCAGATGATTCTTACAAAAATTCCCCAAACTACCATTGGCCAGCCACCGAAGTAATAGAGAATTAAACCCAAGGCAACTTGTAGTAAAATGAAATTTTTCTGTAAAAACTGATAAACTGGGTCATCAATAATGTCTTTAGTGAAGCGGGGAACTTGATCGTGAGCCGGAGCAAAATGAATCATCCAACCGATATGACTCCACCAAAAACCTTGATTTGAATCATGGGGATCAGATTCGGTATCAGAATGTAAGTGGTGAATACGATGTGTCCCCACCCATTCAATTGGACCACCTTCACAAGATAATGTCCCAAAAATCACTAACAGATACTCTAACCATTTGGGTGTTTGAAAACTACGATGAGTGACAAGACGGTGATATCCCAAAGTGATACCTAAACCTCCAGTCACCCAGTAAAGGAATAAAGCAACACCAACTGCCTTCCAGCTAAAATTGCTGGGAACTAGGGCAAATAGAGCGCCAACGTGCAATGCAACGAAAAATAGGGTATTAACCCAGTTAATGTGAGGTTTAGAAGTAGCAATTGTCATGCAGTAACCTGAATAGAAATTGTTCAGCCTAATCTGCGCGATCCTAAAATCCGCATATCTATTTTATTTTTTTCAATGAGGAAATGATGAACAGCTTTGAAAAGCTGCGGGAAGCAGAACAGGCGCTATTAGAAATTTTTTCTGGTATTGACGCTCAGGTCAAGCATAATCTTAAACGAGTATTAGATGCCTTTCGTCATCACCGAGTTGGCGCACACCATTTTGCAGGTGTAAGTGGCTACGGACACGATGATTTAGGAAGAGAAACTTTAGATAAAGTTTTTGCCCAAGTGATGGGTGCTGAAGCTGCTGTGGTGCGAGTCCAGTTTGTTTCGGGAACTCATGCGATCGCCTGTGCGCTCTATGGTGTTCTTCGTCCTGGGGATGAAATGTTAGCAGTAGTCGGTTCTCCCTACGATACTTTGGAAGAGGTAATTGGCTTGAGAGGACAAGGCCAAGGTTCTCTAATTGATTTTGGCATAAAATACCGCCAATTGGAATTAACTGATCAAGGAAAAATAGATTGGGAAAACTTAAACACTAGCATTACTGACAATACAAAGCTAGTGTTAATTCAGCGTTCTTGTGGTTATTCATGGCGGCCAAGTCTTTCCATTGCTGACATAGAAAAAATTGTTCACATTGTCAAACAGCAAAATCCCAACACAGTTTGTTTTGTAGATAACTGTTATGGTGAATTTATCGAAACCCAAGAACCAACCCATGTTGGCGCTGACTTAATGGCGGGATCATTGATTAAGAATCCTGGAGGTACGGTTGTCAGTGCTGGAGGTTATATTGCTGGACGTGCTGACTTGGTAGAAGCTGCGGCTTGTAGACTCACAGCACCTGGTATTGGTAGCGAAGGTGGTGCGACCTTTGACCAAAACCGTCTGTTATTCCAGGGTTTATTTTTAGCCCCCCAGATGGTGGGTGAAGCTATGAAAGGAACATATCTCACAGGATATGTTTTTGATAAACTTGGTTATCCTGTCAACCCTGCACCTCTAGCACCCAGAGGCGATGTGATTCAAGCTATTAAACTCGGTTCACCTAAAAAGCTGATTGCCTTCTGCAAAGCGATTCAACAGTATTCACCCATAGGATCTTATCTCAACCCCATACCCGATGATATGCCAGGCTATGAGAGCAAAGTAGTGATGGCTGGAGGCACTTTTATTGAAGGCAGTACCCTAGAGTTATCAGCAGATGGACCTTTGAGAGAGCCTTATATTGTCTATTGTCAGGGCGGTACACATTGGACTCATGTATCCATAGCACTACAAGCAGCTATTGAAGCGGTAACAAACTGTTAAAGCTTTAATCTGCAAATTAACATCAGTAAGGAGGCTTTTTCTGCCAGGGAAAGAGAGAATAATTAATGCTTTTTCCCAAAAGTAAAAAATGTCAGTTAAATGTTTTAGATGAAATTTACAGAGATTCTACTACACTGTAGTTTAATTCTATATTTATCCTCTTATGAGTAGAAAAATACTTTCTGGATTGAGTTCACAAACTTACGAACATCCTTTCGATCGTAAGGCTTTGGCTTCTTTACAAAATATGCCCGGAATTTCTCCTTTACTGAAAAAAGTAAATGAATATGGTATTGATAGGCTGCTGAGATTACAAACTATTGGCAGTGAAATTAAAGTTACATCCCGGAATTTTCCCCAATTACATGAACCTTTTCTAGAAGTTTGTGAAATCCTGGAGATTGCAAATATTCCTGAATTGTATTTATTTCGCGGAACAGGACATATTAAAACCTATATTATCGGTGTTGAAAAGTCTATTGTTGGTATCAATTTAGATGGGATGGAATGGTTGAATTATGATGAGTTACTATTTATTTTCGGTCACGAAATCGCCCGGATCAAAAGCCAGCATATCATCTATCATCAAATGTCCATTATGATGCCTACATTTAAAACCTGGTTAAGTAGTACAACATTAGGAATAGGAGGATTGGTTGCCAGTGGCGTAGAATTAGGTTTATACAATTGGGTGATGATGGCAAAATTCACTGCTGATCGTGTGGGTTTATTAGCTTGTCAGGATATTAATATAGCCACGACAGCACTAATTAAACTTGCAGGTTTGCCAGAAGAATATTTAACAACAGAGGTAATTGAAGATTTTGTGATACAATCCCGTGAGTTTACATCTAATAGTTTTGATAGTTTAGATCAAGTCACCAAAATATTAAGTTATTCAGAATCTAATCTTTCTTGGTTAATTATGCGGACTGGTGAATTATTAAAATGGGTTGATTCGGGAGAATATGACCAGATCATCCAAGGGGAAAATGTCAACACTCTAAAAGGAGAAGAGGAAGGAGAAGAAAAAGAAGGATGGAATTTTTTGACTTCTTGGTAATTTAATGGGCTTAAATAGGGCTTGCTGAAAAATTATTGTCGTGAGGGTTAGGAGTCAGCACTTCGGCAGGGTATCGCAAGCTCAGTACAAGTCGCTCAGTGACCAGTCAACAATCAACTGTCAACCGTTTATCATCATCTGCACGTAAGAGCTTACGGTAAAAAGGTTTAGAAAAATCAGTAATTCGATGTCGTTTATAGTTTTCCATCAATTCAATTAAAAAAGTAATAAATTCATAACTAGGCATCATTACCTCATAGGTGAGTTCAGAATTGGCATCAAACTGCATTTGGCATCGGGTTGGGTCTAATGGCAAGGTAGCAACATTCCAAGTGGCCACAAAGGGAATATTATCACTGGCCTCTATTTTCCGGTCTCCTTCCAAAACGCCTTTTTGATAAAGACTAATAGCATAGGGTAATAAATTACGCTTAGTACCCTGAATATAGGGTTGATACAAGGTAGTTTGTTGTTGCGGTGCAGGTTGGAGTTGATCGAAAGACGTATTACCAGCCATCATTTTTGATTCCTTTTCTCTACTGTTTGTCAAAAGCGTTATTTAGTACAAGCCATTTATTGCTTACTTTCTATTTAATATCATGTATTTGACACTCCCCTGCCTAAAGGCGAGGGGATTCTACATTCTAGGTCAGAATTTGCTCTAGCAGGTTTTCACCAACCAGAGTAGAGATTCCAACTCCTGTAGCGTTACTTTGGGGATGCCCTCCCCTA
>JACCDP010373618.1_pt1 | contig 12235 bp, 11 predicted proteins | sample 7445841 | NCBI WGS metagenome assembly JACCDP01 (sample SAMN15323441, study PRJNA562643) | freshwater metagenome | isolation source: river surface water | place: USA:Blue River Watershed | collected 2017-08-17
ATGGCAGTCTCAGTGCTTGTGGGATTGGCACTAGCTGTTCTAACTCCACCAACAGTGTTTAGTGGGTTATAAGCAAAAGCGCGGATCTTCTCTTTAATCTCGGGAGCGACATAGAGATCGGTCAAGCCAGGGCTATATGGATCAGCAGGAGTACCACCAGCCCAAGACTCATTGATTCTCTTGACGCGAGTCATGAGCTTGTTGAGGTCATCGAGCTTGAATTGTCCAGCGGTTCCGGCGGCGATGTAGTGCTTTAGAGCAGATCCACCTTGAGGGGTAGTAGAAGCCTCGCCGAGAGCCTTGAGCATTACTGCCCAAGCATTGCGCTCTTGCTTAACCAATACTTCTTGTGACATACGCTCAACCAACTTAGCGATAATGTCCAAGCGAGCTTGGCGAGCATATCTCTTGTTGATTGAAACGGCGCTGTCTAGACGATAAGTAGCGATCTTTAGCTCTTGGATAGCAGAAACATCTTGTGAGGTAGGAAGACCACCAGCAAGAGTTTGAGACCAAACGCTAACATAACCGTTATTTAGCTCTTGGTAATAGAGGTCAAGAGGATAGCTGGGGGAATCATTCTCATCGAATGGAGCATCAGTATAAATCTGAGAGGCTGTGCCAGCTTGCAAAATGACTCTTTGAATAACAGGTCCGAGGAAAGCGGCAAAAGCCTCTGAAGCTTCAGCAGCAACCAATCTGTTCTTAGAGCCAAGGGCCTTGATTAGCTCTACTTGCTCAGGTGTATTTTTTAGTTTAATTCTCATGTTAATCCTTTATATTATAGGTCCAATTTAACGAGGGTTTCGCCATTAGTATCAGCAGCTCCGAGGAACTTACCAATAGCAACGTTAGCAATACCACCGCCGCCAGTAGAGGCAGTGATTTGTCCGGTTCCACCAGCGTAAGCAGTGCCACCAGCAGCAGGAGTTCCGAGAACGCCTTGGACCAAGAAGATACCACGGGTTACTACAGGAACAGCTTGGCCAGGGATTACAGCTTGCATCTCAGCAGCCTTACGGGGCTTATACTTGAGAAGCTCGCCATTCTCGTCAACGTCTTTAACGTCATAGAGCATCATGCCGATTGGGGTCTCGCCAGTGGTGCTGACTACTACCTTAGCGGTTACTCCATAGCGTTGTGAAACAACGTTGGTGGGTTGTAGCGTACCGGCTCCTCCGATGAACTCTAGTCCACCGCCGAGCTCAACGCCTGAGTCGTAGTTCTTCCATCCGGTAGCGATCTTGACCAAGCTTCCCTTGGTGATGCTGATCGAACCAGCGGTCAAACCAGTTGTGTCGTATGAGAACAGATTCAATACATCATGTTCATCATAATCTCTAAAAGGTCTTAGTTTATAAGCCATATTTTATCCTTATTTTGTATTATGTGTTTTATCCAACTACGAATCCATCGTAGTCAAAAGCTTGTTTGTATTTATTGAAGAGTGAATCTTCGGAAGCAGTGGAAGTAGCAGGAATAACTGCTGTCTTCTTCTCGCCATTGGCGGCTGCTTGCTCGATAACTTCAGAAGCAGAAGCGCTCATGGCTTCTTTTGGTCCTTCTGGGGCCTCTTTCTTTTCGCCCTTCTTCTTGTTCTTCATGAATACGGCCATCTTATTCTTATAAGCGGCAAAAGAGTCGTCATCAAGACCAGCGATGTCAGAAGCTAGAACTTGTCTAGTCTCGCTGTCTAGATCATACTCGGCATCAAAAGCATTCATTCTCTCATTGAACTTCTCGTTAGCCAAAATAGCTTGCTTCTCGGACTCAGCAGCTTCAAGAGAAGCCTTAAGAGCAGCGATTTCCTTTTGTAGTGTATCTTGGGCAGCGGCCAAAGTGTCGTACTTCTCGTTGGCGGCCTTTAAAGATTGTTCAACAGTAGCTTTTTCAGCAGCGAACTTTTCGGAAGCTACCTTTAGCTCTTGCTCAATAAGATCAGAAATTTGAGAAGCTGTTGCTTGCTTCAAACTCTCATCAGTGATGTCTTTGATGCTTTGAATTTTCATAACTTTATTATCGTTATATGTATTTACATTTAAATTATCAATTTTGGAAATATTTTCTTGTTCAATCTCTGCAGAAGCCTCCGATTTTAGTGTGGCAATGCCTTTTACATCAGCAGCAGGAGTTTCTGTTAGACCAATTCCTAATGGCACAACATTACCGATAACTTTTCTATAAATAGATTTTGTTTTATCTATTTTTCCTGATCCGCCAAATGCTCTAAGATTGTTTTTGATAGACTCAATTTCACTTGCATCAGAAATAAGAGCGCCATCTTCTATATTCTTAGACTCGCCATCAATCATAACTACATTGTAGTCATTAAAGCCAAGCTCCCAGCTTGCACTTACTGATTGATATTTATTACTAGTAGCATCACTAGACTCCTCAATCTTATCGGCAAGATTAGGATTAGCAATTTTCCAAATTACACCGCCGAGAGTGATATTGAATGGCCCTTTCAAGTCCTTGACTTGCTCTTCTGAAAGCGAAGCGTCTGACCCAAACTCACTGAACCCGGCAGTTAAAATTACTCCAACAATTCTTTCTCTGTTGTGTTCAATATTAATTGGCTTATTGATAAAGTCTTTATAAGAAGCAACGGCAGTATCAGTATCTATTACATCTCCATTCTTATTAACTCTATTTACAACGGCAGCATTAAAAGCTACAGGCAATAAATCAACATTCTTCTCTGTATCTACATTAGGAATAAAATTCCCAACTTGCATCAAAGAAGCCAATGCTAAATATTTGTCTTTCTCTTCTGAAACTAGTGGTTTAAGAATAGAACTAAATGTTGTAGTATATTGAAAGCTCATAATTAAATTTCGTACCATTTTTCTGCGTTTGAATCTTCGTCCAAATAAAGCTCATCTGAACTATCAAAATCAAAATCTCCAATTTCTAAAATATCTAAGGAAGCTTGTGCTAGGTCTTCCTCTTCTGGCTCCCAAGAATCAGAAACGTCAATAACATTTAAAGAAGACTTTGCTACATCTTGGTCTGCCTTTCTATACGCGTCTTTAACTTTGCCGCCGGACATCATTCTCAAGAACATATTTACTCTTGCCATCGCCCATTGGCCTCTTGTTTTGCCGGGTCTATGAGAAGAACTAAAAGCTCCAGCGCCTCTTCTATAGACTTTCTTCAATTGAGAAAGACTTACCTTTCTTGAATTTTTAGCGTTATGCTCTTTGACCTTATTCTTTAAGGCCTCGATTACCTTTTTAGAAAAAGAAATCGCATTATTTGACTTTTCTCCAGCAGAGCCGGGTTCATTTTTAGAAGAACCGCTTTTTCTTTCTGAAGGCTTAGCTGGTGTTTGGGCTGAACTTTTAGGCCCTGGCCTCTTAGCCTCTATCTCTACGCTTAATTGTCCCGCCTTGCTCCTAGCACCCTCTCCTTCGGCAACAGCGCATTGCTTGCCGACCAAACCTACATCTTTGCCAACTAAATCAATGGAAAACTCTTTTTTCTCAAGAGCTTTGCTAAAGTTTCCATTTTGTATTTCAAAATTCATTTTAAAATATTATCAATAATTACACTTTTTCTCTAGAGATTTGACTAATATTTAGTATAGCAGCCGAAAAAATATCAACATTATGCTCTTCTGCTATCTCTAATAGTTTAGCCATCTTTTCTGGATTGTCTTGTTTTTCTCCCTCGCAGTAAGCTTTTATAGAGTAGTCCCAATTTGTTTTCTCTTCATTAATTATAATGTTTTGGGCTATTTGCTCTGCTATTGATTTCTGATCTTTATTTAAAGATTTTTTCTTGTGCTTTTTCTTTAGGAAATCTTCTACTTTAGCTGAAAGGATCTCGTACTCTTTGAAAGATTGAGAGATTCCTTTCATAGAATAAGAAGCTATAGCTGGGGCCTTTTTGCCGCCTCCGGTGGGGGATGGGTTTTTGCTCGTTTGAGGAGCCTTTGCTCCGGGAGGTCTTCCGGCGGATAAACCTCCAGCAGCGCCTGCTCCCGTAGCGACTGGGGCATACAGACCTTCTTCTTTAAGAGCCTTGAATTTCTTTTGAGATTCCAAAGACTCCTCTGGGTCTGGCAATCTTCCAGTTTCTATAGCTTGCAAACCTTCCTCTGGAGTCAAAACTCCAAGCTGCACCAATTGAGCAGAAACTCTATTCCAAACAGAAGAGTCTCTAATGTCAATCTCTTCGAAATGAGGAGTGGGGAAGTTCTTAAATCCTAAATTTTTGCAAAGTCTCTTTACTTCTGGTATCAAAAAGTCATTGAGGAAAGCCTGTCTGCCTTGCTCTAGTCTTTGGAAGAAGATGTTTGTTTTGATGCTTGTGCTAGAGAACTTCTCATCTCCAATTAAAATATTATTCAAGCCTTGCTGGATGTCAGTGTTTACTACTTCATACTTTTTAGGATCAAGAATATTAGCAATATCAGGAATAATAAATTGAGCCTTAGTTGTGAAGTCAGAAACCAGAACTTTTCCTACTGATTGGTTTTGGAAAAGGGTTTGCATTGCTTCGATATTCTTTTGATTGATATTCAAAGCACCGCTCTTCAATTCTGAACCCATGGTAATCAACAGAACAGCTTGTTGAGTTGTCCTTGTCAAAGCCATGTCCATCTTTTTCATTTCCTGCTTCCAGTTAATGTCTTCCAATACTGGGAAGCCCATAGGAACAGAGAATGGTTCATAATCCTGCTTTTTGTAAAATACAGCAGACACTTGCTCTGTATCCAGAGGAATTGTAATGTAGGCTCCAGCACCAGAAAGGACTTTCTTTTGTAAATTTAGTCTATTTTTTTCGCTTAAGCTCTTGAGAACTTCTCTGTCTTCATCAGTCGTTGGGTTACGCAATCTTTGTAGTTCATAATCTGTTAAAATCTTATAGTAATTACCGCCAACAAATGAGATATTACCACCATACTGAATATCAGCAGGATTCAATATCATATACTTTGATGGCAACTCTAGCCTTTCAGCAGCAGATATAGAATCAGATCCAAATACTTGAGTAATTTTAGTTACGTCTCCTGGATTGACTTTATAATCAAATCTATAAATAAATACATTACCAGAACGATAATACTCTCTGAAAAATTTATCTACAAAATTGTCAATATTAATCTTCTTAAATAAAGCATCTAGGAAATCTCTAGCTTTCTTGTTGCCTCCAGTAAAATAAATCTTACTAGTAGAAAACTCTGTCATTAAATCAATAACATTTCTGAAAGAAGAGAAATTGTAATAAGCCTTTTGGCACAGAATTACAGCGTCTCTGATATTGAGACTGCTCTTGTTCTGCAAGCTGTGAGAATATTTAAATGGTACTAGACCATAGTCAATATTATAAAATCTGTCTGTTCTCTCGATGTCACCAGCAAGATTTCTGCGAGCCTGTATTGGGGCGCTCTCAGTAGAAGCTGCATAAGCAGTCATCATTGGCTTGATTTCTTGAATCTTTGGCTTTCTCATGTTATAAAATCATTAAATAATTTCCGCTTCTAAAAATTGTGCCAACAGGCAACCCACCTGTTTGCGTTTGAGTGGGCAAATTTTGCATTAGAACATACCCAGACAATCCACTAAGAGTTACTGATGGTCTGCTTGAATGACCCAAGATCAAAGTGTAGTCGTCGAATAACTCTAGCATTGGCAAACCAGCAGAATCAGTCACAGCCCACAAAGAAGCATTGGCTCCTGTCTCGTAATAGCTAACAAAAGTGCCAGCATTTCCTACGACAGAAACAACTCCAGAAGAAGCAACTAAAGATATCGAAGTCGGAGCAGCCGAGCCACTAATATTTATTCTTTGCGCTGTTATTGGAGATATAAAATTCTTGGCACCACTGAAATTAAAATTATTTCCACTAGCTATATTGCTTACGTCTGTTGCGCTAGACGAAGCCACAATTTGATTGTATAATAGTCCAGAAGTCGTGTCTGTATAAGACTTTAAATACCCACTGGCAGTGTCAACCTTAGTGCTTACTACTCCACTAGCTCCAGTAATAGAAGCGTAAAGATTTCCACTGACAGAAACAGTATACCCACTTAAAGATATTATTTGCCCGCTTAGGTAATTTCCGGTGGATTCTAATCTAGTAGACAATGTGCCGCTTACTGTGTCTGAATATGCGTTTGCTGCGATACCAGTATTTAAAATACTAGTATTTAAAACTCCAGAAACAGAATTAATTAAAGAATTTAAAGTCCCTGTGGCTGAGTTTAGTTCAGCTTGGTCTAAATACCCAGAAGGATTAGCGGCCAATGGGTAATAATTCTCATCGCCCACCTCTACGATGAAGCCAGAGAACTCTACCTGATCTACCTGCTTTCTCCTAATCAAATTAGCCATGCTATTATAAAGTTACACTAAAACATCACTGGAGTAAATGTAAATGTATTATTTTCTACAGTTTGTTTCATTATATCGTTATAACATTTGACTCCCCAATTGGCCAACATAAATGCCGAATAGTTATCCTTTCTTGCTCTTGTGGCGGAAGAACCCCTCTTTAAATGCTGTGGCAGATCAAAGTTTTGCATTCCTCTAGAAGTGGTTGTATATTCTACTAGAGCGCATTGTTTTTTCGTTTGATAAATATAGTCGTCTTGATTTTCTATGAAATCTAAATTTGTCCAGTCAGATTTATCCCCTACAAATATCAAATCCTTGGGAAGAGTAGTGCCAATAACATTGTCAAAAAATTTATCATTAGAACAAACCCTAGAAGCAAACAATACCTTCTTGTAGTCAATGCAAGCTTGCAAATACTCATTGCCTTTTCTAATAAAGTTAGACGTAAAGACTTGATTAAAGGCTATTCTATTTTCTGATAAGTTGTATTGCGACTTAGCATTGCGCAATTCCATTTCTTGCTCTTGTCCTTCAGCTTCAGAATTGAAATTTAGCGTTTTTATATTTATTTTTGCAGCTTTAAATACTTCTGATTGGTTGCAAGTGTCAATAAAGATGTCTGCGCCAGCGTTATCGCATATTATCATCACAACTTCGAAGTGAGTCATGATATAAGAAAAATATTTAACATGATTATTCAAATTACCAAGACCTGCATAAGTGTGAACAAGAATTCCTATGCCAGTTTCTTCGTCTAGCTCCATGACTGCTATCGCAAAATAGTCCGCGTTAGGGCTATCGCTCATGTTTGGGTCTATGCCTACAATATACTTTTTACCGGGAGTTCCTTTTACAAGAGTGTGAGGATACTCGTCCTTGAGAGTACATTCTTCCATCTTCTTAGCGCTGAAATAGCTGTCTGATCCATCTGTAAATTGAGCGCAATACTCTCTAAGAAATGCTGAGTGAGATGTGCCTCCACTTTGAGCTTCTTCAATAATTGTTTTATCTATCATCTCTGGTGGCAAAGCTTCGTACCCTAACTGAGAAACGAAATAAGTAGAGTCTTCTTTCTCTGGAGACGTTATTTTTGTTACCCACTCTTGGTAAGTCTTATAAAGATTTTCGAATGTATAACTTGCAGAAGATAAAGCTATCATTTTAGAATTATTTACGAAAACCATTCTCTCCTCTTCTTTCATCTTGCCCTCTTTTATGAGCAAGTCTTCCATTTCACGCACATCAATACGTCTTTTCATGTCTTGAGGCGCGACAAGGAACGGCATCAATACGTTTTTTATAATTTCTTCCGGGAGAAGCAAGAACTCGTCAAGTACAAGAATATTAGCACGGAAACCACGAATCTTTTCACCGCTTAGAGGAATAGCTCTGATAGATCCACCGTTAATATCCCACTCATACAAGTCGTTTCTTTTGCTTTTAGCTCCGAATGCTTGTAGCAATAGCTCTGCGCCTTTATTCTCAGACATCTTTTCTATGTTATTGAATATAGCTCTAGCTGTACGAAACGTAGGACCAGCAATGAGTATCTTTGTATTTGGTTCAAACACACATTGGAGTACGCAATACACACTAGCGATAAATGATTTAGCGCAACCACGACCCCAAACGCACATAGAGAAGTTTCTATTGAACATTCCCTTAAGAGTTATCTCTTGATATGGCGACAGCTTAATGCCAGTTAACAAATAAGTCGTAAAATATAAATTTTGACGCAAAAATTTACAAAGAGTTATCTTAGCTTCTTTATCTTCTAGCTCTCCCTGAAGCTGCTTGAAAATCTCATTGTAGTTTTCTGTTTTCTTTTTATATTTTGTTGTTTCGTGCCACATATTACAGTAGTTTTAAATCGTACATTAATTGTAAGTCGTATTTTTTATATTCTCCTTTGCTAAAAAATACTTTTTTCATTATTCTAACGCATTCTTCTCTACCATCTACAAATAAAAATTGTACATTGGAATATTTTTGGATTAGCTCTCTTACATTAAAGAAAACAAACTCTGGAGTGACTTTGATTTTCTTAGATACATAATTGAGATATTGAAAGCTCAAACATTCTTGCAGAGGACGCTCTACTAGTACTATTAGATTTGCTTCTGCTGCCACAGAACGCTCTATCTCACGGCAAAATCTCTCGTATCCACCGCTCATTGTACCGATAAAATCAGAGATTGATTTTCTTTCGATATAGCATTTGTTTTCTGGGTCGTTGATAGCGTAGTCTCCAAATTTTAGGCCCTTAACTTCAGTGGGATAATCAATAACCAGAGGCATTTGCTCTCTAGTATCAATAAATATTTTAAATCCATCAATTATAGAAGATTTGAGTTCTTCTTTTGGATATTCATATTTATTTTTGAGCCCAATCTCGCCACAAAGCCCATAGTAATCCAAGAAAAGCTTGTGATAATAAGGAACAGGGGGGCTAGTAATAGAGCGAAGCTCAACTTCAGTAGGCGCATAAGTTAAGTTGTGTTTTTCTTTTCTTTGGACTAAGAATTTTTTTAAATAAGACTTCTGAACGGTAGAATCTTGCTGACTCAGCCATTTTTTCATGGAGTTTTTATTGTTGAAGTCGTTGGAAAAATAATAATCTTTATTTTTGAAGTTTATTAATTCTCCAGTAAGCAAATCTCGTCTCGGTTCGTGAGTTTGGTAGTATTCTACCATTCTCAACTTATGAGATTTGAGATGCCCATGAAAAGACTTGTCTGTTTCGAATTCTAAATTACAAATTTTACATTTAACCATCTAAAACTTCCTCCTCTGTCAAACCAAAAATTCTGGCTTTAACATCATCCATAGATGATAAGCGACCAACCTCTCCTTTTAAAATTTCTCTTCTCATGTCTGCCATCTTTATCATTTCTTTTCTTGTGTCTTCGTCTTTCCACATTTGTACAAGGTTAAGAATAGATGCATTTTCCTTCACTAGATTAGAAAGTCTTTCACTTCTCTTTACTTTGAGGTCATTCAGGAGTTTTTGCTGACGAGTTACGCACTGATTGTACTCTGTACGAGCAGAAGTTACGGCTTCTATTAAAGGCATTGGAATTCTATTACCAGATGACACTTCTACGTCAATTTGTTCTTGCAGCGTTTGAATTGTGCGCTGAATATTTGAAGAAATTACAACTTCTGTAGCTAATATTATATATTGGTCTACTTCTTCTTGAGTCAAATCGGATTTATCATAAGCGTATCTGATAAAACTGCTCTCAAAAAGCTCTCTATCTTGGCTTGTGACATAAGTTCCAATCTGATGTAAAAATCTATAAGTATGAAGATAAGAAATGAGAGAAGTAAGATCTTTTTTTTGCTTAGCTGTAAGCTTATCCTTATCCATTCCATTTAAAACGTACTTATTAACTCTTACAAGAGCTCGTTCTAAATTTTTGGGTGGCTTATAGTCGCCTTGGTCATCTTCTCTGTCTGATGTGTTAGATTGGATTTGCTTCGGAAGAGAATCTAAATACTCTTGGATGCTGCGAGCTTCTATAGAAAGATTATTTAAGCCATAGTTATTAAAAAGATCTCTAGCCAAGTCTACCGCACTCATTGAGGAGGCGTTGTTAGTGATATAATCCTTCTGCTCTTGCGTGAAATCAATTCTGTCTTTGGGAGTATATTCGCTCTTGGTCTTCACCTTGAGTTCTCTTGAAGCTAAAAAGTTTTTGACAGCTTTGCCATATTTGCTGCGGCCATCAATGTTAGGAATATCTGGAAAAACAATTTGCGTTAGCTCTTGCAGGCTCGGAGGATTGTCCTTGCGGTCATTCCAAGTCTTAATTATCAAGTCTTTCTGTTCTTGAGAGAGATCTATTTCATTCATATGTCTATTTCTCCGTTATTCAGGCATTCTTTGGCTTTTTTAATTATAGCTTTTTGAATATTTCTGAGTTGCTTGTTATAAGTAGTCTTAGCTTTCTTGTCGTATTTAAAATCTAAATGTTTGCAAACATACTCTTCTGTTTTATTCTGAATATATAATAGATCATACACTTTCCACTCTATTGGCTTGAGTATTTTCTTCATTTTTTCGTGAAGACTCACAGCCGCTTTCTGAATGTTGCATTCTGTAGATAGCTGATTATTTATTTCGTGGGAGTGGTCTTCCACAGAGACAGTCATTTTTAAATCGTAGGCGTTCTTTTTTGTTTTTACCCAGTTATTGAATAGTGGGCATCCTTTGTCCTGCTTGCCGTAAATTTTACATTCGTTTTCGCCCATAGCTGCGGCGCATTTCAAGCAAGGCCGCGCATAATTTCCGTAATTGTTTCTAATTAAGTTTTTTATCTGATTGGATATGATGCGATTTACCCAAGGAAGAATAGGCTTACGATCATCATAGAGGTTCCATTTTTTGTATATGTGGAATCTTATGATTTGCGAGACATCTTCAAAGTCAATCCAGTTAAGAGCAGAGAGTGTCCATTTATTTTTCCTCTTTGCTATTTCTGTATTAATTAAGTTAATGTAGTTTTCAAACTTTAGTTTATTCTTCTTCATTCATGGATTGACGAGAAGGATAATATCCAGCTTCTCGTTTGAAATTCTCTAAAGCTTCTTGCTTGTTGAATCCTTGAGCTCTAAAGTTTGTTTCTTCTGAACTTTGTCCATTATGAGTGCCCATTAAACTGTCTAGTTTTGCTCCTTTATTGCTTCTTACATCAATATCAAAGTCCAACTTAGAAATGTTTGGCACTCTTTCTACTGAAATTTCCTCTTCTTCGTCTACTTGTGTAATCTTTGTAACAGGCTTAGTGATTTTAGGAGCATGAGAGGACGCGATTGAAAAACCTGAGCCGCAGCCTGAACAAAATTTTGGTTTATCAAAAGAATATTCAGTGCCGTTACCACATTTTTGACAGTAGATCTTCATATTAAAGATTATACACTATATGCCTAAAAAAACCACTAAAAGTTTCAAATTTAAAACAGATAAAGGCATAGAATACTCTGTTAGTAAAATTAAAATCCCGGCGAAGGACAAGGCTGAGGGTCTTTGCGACTCCCCTGACAATGAATGTCCTCAAATATTCATAGAAACATCCCTCTTGCCTAGAAGAGAGATGTCTGTTACTATTGAAGAATTCGCTCATGCGTTTTTTTGGGACAAGTCAGAGAAGAATGTGCGTAAGTTTGCAGCAGTTTTAACAAAATATTTATACGCGAACGGTTGGAGAAAAAGCCTTTAACTTCTTGACCATGAATTTTACTAATTCGCTTCTCTTGATGTCGTCTTCAGTGAAGTGAAAGGAGTAGATTCCCTTTTCTTTGCTCTCTTCATCACCAAAAATAGCTTGTAACTTCTCAAAGCCGCCTGACTTGCCATAAGCCAAATCAGATTGGTCAGGATCAGCAAGAATAAAACACTTACTGAACTCCCCTACTCTTGTCATAAGGGTAACTATTTCTTTTTGAGTGCAATTTTGAGCCTCATCAAGAATAATAGCCTTACAGTTCCAGCTCATGCCGCGCACGAATGACAAAGGATGGCTCTGAAGTCGGCCTTGATTGTTTAGAGCTTCAATATATTGTTTAGATAATAGTTCTTCTAGCTTATCAGCAAAGGGAAGATTGTAATACTTGAGCTTTTCATCTGCATCTCCGGGCAGGAAGCCAATTTTGCTGTCGCTGCTCTCTACTGGAGATCTAATATACATAATGTCGCTCACTCTCTTGTCCTTAATCAATTGGAGGGCGCAGTAGATGCTCAACAGGGTCTTAGAAGACCCAGCGGGGCCGCTAATAAACATCATCTTTACGTCCTTATTCAGGGCAATATCAATAAATGCTTTTTGCTTTTCTGTCCAATTGAGTTCTCTGATCTTGATTTCTTCCTTGAACTTGTCGCGCTGAAGAA
>JACCDP010731352.1_pt1 | contig 12235 bp, 10 predicted proteins | sample 7445841 | NCBI WGS metagenome assembly JACCDP01 (sample SAMN15323441, study PRJNA562643) | freshwater metagenome | isolation source: river surface water | place: USA:Blue River Watershed | collected 2017-08-17
AACCATTTTTCCCATGGATCCAAACTATTGTTTTTAATGTGTATTAAATAATCACTTAATTTTTTGGGAGAATTTTTATCTTCCCAATGTCTATATAGATCAAAATCATCCAAAAAAGAATCAGGTCTAAAATAAGGATCAGTAGCAACAACTAACCTTTCAACTTTATAAAGAAATTCAGATAGTAAAGAGTAATTATCAAGAATTTTAGGGTAAAAGCTATCTATGTCTCGAGAATATGAACTAGTATTTTCTAATAGGATAGGAATAACAATCTGATTATCAGGAATTTTAAAACTCTTTTGGGATGAATTTTCATCTAAAAACAAAACAATAATCGAACGGAGAAGTCGGTTATTTGGATATTTACTGAAAATTGGTGGTTCTTCAAATCTATCAAGTAAGTCAATCTCGGCATTTGTAAGTTTGGTTAAATTTTTTGGCTTGTTGATAAAATGGTCATAATTTAAACTAAAAAAATTATTTAATACTCGGTTTTTCCATAGAATATGTCCATTTGCAATTTCATTTCTCAAAAATTCCTCAACCGATTCAAAATCTAGAAAATTCAAATTAAATCGAGGGTAATCAGAGAAATTACTATCCCTTCCAATATTCTCGCCATAACCAATAGAAATAAACCTAAAACTACTAATTAGGAAACCTAAATCTGAATTACCAAGTAATAAGTTAAAGTATACATGTCGAGAAAGTTTTTTATTATTATTAGGGAAAACGAAATATACTGGTATGGAATTATTCTTCGATTTATATTGCTTGAAATCATTACTCATATCAATATTTTATCTAAATTGTACCGTTGAAAACAAAATAAAATGTTAAATTACTATTACTTTACATGATTCTTTTGAATTTTAACTTTATTCAATGTAAAAATGTTTGGTTTTTTTTAAAGTTATAATTATTAAAAATTACTAAGATCAGTAAAGAAAGTTAATTATAACTATCAAATTAACTCATTTTTAAATATTAATTCAACGACGATCGGTTTATGATCACTCTTATGTAATCTGGTAAATTTGTTAAGTTTTTTGGTTTTAATCAAATTAACCGTGTTTAAATTAAAATAGATGTGATCATAGTGAAACGCATTATATGTTGGGCCAGACTTGACCCGCTTATAGTGTTTATCTATAAATTTAAAGGCTGCCTGAGCCTCGATAATATTTTCATTTCCATAAAAGTTATGATGGAATTCCCAATTTGAAAATTTATGCCGATATTCTTTTGGTTCGTTTGCGTCCATGGTAATAATGTCTGGTTTTTCTTTCTTGATAATTTGGAGGATTTTTGCGTAAAATTTTGCCTTTACTTTAGAACCTGACTTATTGCCATTTTCATAACTTCCAATTGGGGAATGAAACGTTAAAATTTTAATGGTATTGTGTTCCAATTTAATTTTGGCAAGGACAACTCGATATCGAAAAGGACTTTTTCGACTAAAGTAATAACTCACCTTGCTTTTTGCAATTAGAGAATCATTTAATCCTTTCATACAAACAAAAATATTTGATTTTTTAATGCCACCTGAAACCTCTTTATCAAGACCCTGAAGTAAGACGTTCGGTTGGAGGTGGCGAACGTAATTATTATTGATTTCGTTTACGCAGTATACAATTGATAAATTATGATGATGAGCCTTATCTATAAACCGTTTAAAAGTGTTCACTTTTTTTCTAATATTTCCGGCTGTTTTTCTAATATTTCCCTGTATATTCCAGTGGATTAAATAATGTTTTATATTTTTCATTTATTACTATAAATATTCCCAACTATCATTAAGAATTTTATCGCGTTCTTCCTTATTCATCATTGCCTTTTCATTTGTTGAATGATACTTATCGCCATAGGTTCTTTTATCATCTTGCTCAACCGTAATCCAATCAAGTGTTTGTATATTTAGCAAATACTCTTTAATCGCCTTGATTGTGGCTTCAAAATTGAATTTCGATGAGTCAGGATTAAACTCGATGCATTTTTCTTTAATTAAGTTTAAAACTTTTACATTTCCTGGATTATGGTCTAAATGAATAAATTTACCTTTTTTAATTCTATTTTTTGACCCTTTCGCATTGTTGACCTTAAAACTATGGGGTGCTTCTTCAGGATTTTTATAGCCGTTATCTAGAAGTACTTTTTTTGCTTTTCCGGAAATTCTCTCCTTTATGAAAAATCTTGAAGGTTTTGCCCAACAATTAACAAACATTGAATTTCCACCGCCACCGGCGATTAATAACTTTTCAAATTCTTTTGAGTAATTACCACTTTTTGTATTGAATACATTGAACATAAATCGCGCTGTACTATCCAACATCGCTTCTTTCTTGGCCTTTTTATATTTTCCCTTTTTATCTTGGTTATCTGCTATTGCCTTATCACGTATGGCTATAGTCTTTACTTTTTCTACTGGTGTCAATCTACTCATGCTTCATCCCCCCAGCGATCCCAACCAACAACAGCGCGCCTTGCAAACAATTCGATTTTCTTTTTTTCAGGCCCAAATAATCTTTCAATTCTTCTCATGATTTCATCTGGTTTAACGGAATGGCCTTGGCGGGGATGCATTAAGACTTGTGGCACGGTTTTATCTACGCTCTTAATATGGCCCCTCATTGCCAATAGGCATAACTCAGCATTTGCTTTTGTGTAACTTCCCATGCCTGCCAATGGAAGACCGTCTCTTTTTGTTTTTATCCAAGTGAAAGCACATGTTTTATACTTGAATCCCCATGCTTCAATGACCTTAAAAACATCTGGTAAACATGGCATCGTTGTCCAAATAAATAAAGCGCAATTTTTAGCTCTGATTTTCTTGATCGTTTCACCTAGGCCACATATTTCCTCAATTTCCATTGTATGGTAATGTTTTTCAGGGGAAAAGTTCCCGCCGGTCTTTCCCTTTCCCCAAAGATAAGCCCATGGGGGATCTGTATAAATAATGTCATATTTTTGATTTATATTTTTTATATCTATTTTCATAATGAACCTTAAATCTTATAGTAGTTTTTAACCTCCACGTGCTTCAATGATTTAAAAAACATTTTTGCTGCAATCGTTGGGTTCAATTGCCGCATCTTGGATAAGTTAAAAGAAAGTAATCCGTTGTCCTCAGTGCAATCTCCAACATAGACAAAAAATAATGGTGATACCTTATATCCTGATAATAAATGGTTTCCACCTCTTTCGTGTCTTTGATCAAGGTTTGCTTTCGGAATAGTGACTAAGTCCCCATTGATGGTTGCACCTCTTTCTAACAAGAAACTATTTAATTTTAGCGGCGTCCAAACTTTATAGTGGTTTCTTCCTGCTGGTCTAATTTCACCTTCAACGTTAGCCCACACCGAAGCTTGATTGGTTGGCAGCATGACCAATACGCCGTTGATGTCTTCTGTACAAATAACATCAGCATATTTCTTTTTTCCTACATAATTGTTTGAAACCGCAATTTCAATGCTTTCCTTTGAAAAATTGTTAATATTACCACCCATAACTTCAAAGAAGTTTAATCCAACTTGTTCTGCTAACATTGCTGCAAAATGTGGGTTTTCCTTAATCCATTTATCGGTTACTAACAAGACACCATCTTCTTTATATTTGGGTAGGTCAGGTTCACTTGTTTTTGAGCCAGCCTCTTTGAATTCAATTGTATATATCTCTAAATCAAGTACGGTGATGAGGGCACTATCAATACCGTTATGGCCTCCGGCTTGTATTAGCATTTTCTTTTTGTCATTTGTTGAGTAAATATATCTTGGAACTAAATGATATGACGCAAGTAGCCTGCTAACACTTTCAGGAATAAAATCGCTGGTTTCATAGCAATTAACAAACAAACGAAGTCCCATCATATTTGCGAATGTTTGTGCATAGACACATTCACTAAAAACAGCCGATTGAATATTAAGACCAGTCTCGTAACTTTTTCTTATTTGGTGCGCTAAGGCTGGACATTTTGAATGAAGTAAATCAAGATCGAGTTGGGATGAACGTGCAGTTGCTTTTTTCCACAGAGCGTTTCTCTTGGTTTTGTTGTAGATAACTTTTGTTTGATTAACAGAATAGAATTGCTTCATAATCTCTTTTTGTTGCTTTGTTAATGGGATTCTCTTTTCGAGCATAATTAATCCTTTTTATAAGTAACTGACAACGTTTTCATATTGACTAATGCAAAAGAGAAGATGTTATTTTTGATTGTTTCGTTTTCAATCAGTTGAATTTGGTTAAGGTTTAAACTTAAATCAAATCTTTTTCCCATTAATGCTCCACTTTCATGGAAATTCATCAATGGTATTTGCTCTAATCCTAACGAATTAGATAGAAATTCAAAATATTTTTTAATTTTTTCATAATTCTTACCCCTAAATAAATTAGAGCATTCCCCATCATTACCAGAACATCCAAGGCTAGTTAGTTTAGCTTCAACATAACGTTCGAGTTCTAAACGTTGAGCGTATTCGTTTTTTACTTTATTAAAAAGGGTTTTCGTATTGGTACCGCCAAATTCCATTAGCCAATTCGCCCAATCAAGGCAATTGTTGGTGTATTGAAAAGTATTACCAATTACTCGATCAGCCCTTAGCATTAAATCTGCAAGGTCAAAAGATCCTAGTTTCTTTTCAAAATCAAAACTAAAGTCTGTTTTGATAATATTTAAATTTTCAAGTAATGCTAGGATAAAGTGGGCAGTACCAAAAGGATACTTTTTGGTATATTCGTTATACCCACTGGCATTTTTAAATAGTCTCTCCCTCATCACATTAGGGTTCAATTTATTCTTTGGTTTATTGTAACGCTGAATTGAATTTTGATCCAAAAGTACAAAATGCTGATCTATCACTGTAATTTCATCAATACAAACAGGAAGGTCAACAAAGACACATTCGGAAAAATCATTATTTGAATCATATAGCCATAATTCATCATCCGGCTTACCAGTGCAGTGACTGAAGCCAACAATTTTCCAATTTAAGAATGTTTGTAATAGCATTCCAGAGATAATTCCATCCAAATCGGTATTAACGATGCATTGTTTTTCTTTTTTGAATATATTATGGACCGTTTCATGGTTTAAAAATGGAGCCATGTTATGATTCTCCAAAGAATGAGTTGGCATGGACCTTATCAATAACTTTTGAATCAATTTTGCTTTTCAAAATACTAAAGATACGATTATTAATCATGTTTCTATATTTTATTGGAAATTTTATGTTTTCTTGAGCAACACCAGCATTTTTCTTTTTAATGATGTATTTGTTTTCGTTTTTAGACATTTCTATTCTCATATCTTTGAAAAATTTTCTATCTTCTAATGTCAATTGTCCTAACGGAAGGGGTAATTCATAAAAAAGACTTGAAGTATAAGTAATTCCACCTTCAAATATTCGCCACCACCAATATGCAAAACTAGAGTTAATCAAGCAATAAACAAAATCAAAAGTACTTTCATCTTTCACGTAGAAAGAGATTGATCCACCTCGTTCAAGTTTCCTTGCAGAAGCCGTTGTATAGTATCTACAAGTGTTGGGCATATCTAAAAAATAAGGGGTTTCTATTTTTGAAATCACATCTTTAATTTTCATGTTTGAGCCATTAATCCATTTTTGATAAAGAGGTTCTAAATCTTTGAATACTTTTCTGAATGCATCGTTTTTCTCATCTATGAGTTGATAGGTATCAGGTAAACATTCAATTAAAACCTTTGAATTAAGTAGACTATTTCTTTCTTCGTTTTTAAATCTTATGAGAGGACTAATTCTAAATCCCTTTCTTTCTTTGGATTGATGAAAAACGGTTATTGCTGCCCGAACTGAGTTTGCTGTGTTAGTATTGAAAACCCCATGTTTTCTACCACTGAAAATAGTTCCAGGAACGTTATCAAACGCTATGATAAAGCCGTATCCTATTTTGCACATCTCTTTCCTAAGGGAATTGAATTTTCTAGCCGATATGAAACTAAATGGGGTAATAATGACAGTGGATACTGCTTCATTAAATATTTTTTCCATAAAAGCCGAATAAAGTTCATGGGTTTTGATCAAAACAGGAGTTACTTTCCAGTAAGCCTCGATTGACTCTATAGATGCATAAGGTGGATTAGAAATCACTCGGCACTTTTCAGGTAAATGAATCTGCGCATCTAAAAAGTCACAGTAAATATCGTGAATAAGATCAGGATTTTGAATTTGATACTTTAAGACGATTGCGGTTTTACAAATTTTCAATGCAATAGGGTCAAAATCATAAAGATACAATTTTCCACCATTAATCAAATCTTTTGCTCTTTTTTCACCAATCAACGAAAGATAAGTGAGGATAAGTTGGCCTGTGCCACAAGCAACATCACACACGTTCTCTTCGTCGCATTCATCGAGCCATTGACCCATGACTGTTGCGATATCATCAGGTGTGTAGTATTGGCCACTTTTCTTTTTGAGAATTTTATCTTTAACAGCAAGTCCTATTTCATACATTTCTCCAAAATTGGAAATCTTTAAAAAAGACTTATTCTCTCCATATTTCAATGCATATGCACAAATATAATCCCAAGTTAACTCAAGACCTAGATCCGTTAAATCTTTAATATATGTATCTAATTGATAGTTTTTAAGTTTCTTGACAATATCGTCAGTAAGCAGCGTATTTTTTTTGTTGTAGTATTGAGCGTTAGTAATCTTTCGGAGTGTTGATGAATCCAAAGCGTCAAACAAGCTTATTTGATCTTTGAAATTTTTACTTTTTCTTGCCATCATCATGCTCTCCCCTCTTGTTCAAACAATACTTTAAGTCTATTTTTTGCAGACATTTTGGGTTCGAAAAGCCCTCTATGCTTTTGGTTGGTGCTTGCGAAAGGTAAATATAATTTCTTAGAAAGTTCTTCTTGGGTGATCATAACCTTTTCACGGAATTCTTGATTAGCTTTTAAATCATTCATATTCTTGTTTGCCATAAATATATCACTATTATTTACTAGAAAATATGAAAATGAAGATTCATAGTTGCTTTGTTAAAAAATTGGTTTTGTCATTGACTTAGTATCAAATCTACCATTAAATTTTTTTAGAATGAAGTTTATAGATCGTCTCCGAGAAAATACTTTTCAATCGCATTCCATCTTTCCTCATCGGTCGACAATTTTTCGAAGAAATATGTCATCCAATGGATTGAGTTATCGTGTCTTTGCCTCACAAAATCAATTGTTTTTGATAAAACTTGTGAATTGGCAATTTTCAACAAAGATTGTTCAGAGTTTACACGCATAAAGAATTGCGCATTGTCACCAGCCTTAATTTTATAGGAAACTAAATCTAATAGTTCTGCAATCTGGGAAATAATGATTAATGGGTCGATGGAAATTTTAGCCCCATTCTTCTTCGAACCATTAGAAATAAACCTTTTTTCAGTGTCAGCCGAAACACCAAAGTTACTTTGTAGATTCGATAATACATAATTAATTCGCTTTTTAAAAAGTACATTTTTTACGGAATATAAATTTGTTACGCCGTTGTATGAAAGAAATTGCTCGTTAGCGTAAAAAGAACCTATCGAATCAAGCGTATTATTAAGTAGATTAAGAATTGATGAAATAATTAAACCTAATTGATTGTTCTTTAAATTTATTGATAGCTGTTTACTCTTGATGTAATCTGCAAAATCTTCCACGTTAAAATGTCTAGCCTGATTCTTAAAAAAGGATAAACCCTCGTCAAAAATATTTAAGAATTCTCTAATTTGTGAAGCAATCGTCCTTAAAGGAATACTGTTCTTTGTCTTTAAATCAACCATCACTTTTGGCTTGAAGTAATTCTTCAAATCAATTGGTTGCTTAAACTCATTAACAAGTTTATTTTCATAAAAATCGTGCTTAAAAGATCCAAAAGATAGGTCTCTATATTTTTCTTCCCATAATGCCTTAAAATCCAGTTCATAGAGAGATCCTAAATAAGAGTTCTTGGTTTTTTGAAGAACTCCTTGTACAAAATTTGTTGAAATACTTTCGAGTTGGTTCTGATTTACACTAAGTTTAATGTATTTATCCCAATCAAGTTCTTTAAACTTTTCTGAGTTCTTGTCTTCTTCCGTAATTAGAAAAAGTCCCTCAGTAAACATTGTTCGTGGCCTAAAAATTAATGCGAATGGGAACAATCCGTTGGTTGTCTCGAGGTCTTTCTTAATTATTAGTAAAATGGTCTTTAATCTAGTTTCAACCTCTTCATAATCAACACTTCCAAAAATATATGCAAAGGTTTCAGGGCTTACCATGAAATTTCTCTTTTTCTCTTTAGAGTAGATATCTAATATCTTTTTTGCAACAGCGGTCACTTCATATTGCTTAATAGCTGACAACCCGTAAAGTTGCTTAATGTAACGAAAGTCCTCTTGGTAATAGTCTGTTTTTGCAACTCCTAAAATTGTTGATTTTCTCGCTATTCTACCGACCTCTTGAACGTAATCTGCAAGATTACCAGTTGGAGCAAAATGGTAAACAATATCTATATCATCTATATCAATACCCATCCCAAAAGCTTTGGTTGCTAATAGAGACATAATTTTTCCAGATCCAAAATCATCTAAGGTTTGCTGTTTTACAATTCGATTCAAGAACGCCCCACCCATATAAGTTCCAAGTTTTTTAATGTGTGTTTGAGAAAGTTGAAGTATTGCATTTGCATGAATCTTATTGATTATCGTCTTGAATGGAAAATAATAGAGTGATTTTTTTCCTGATTCTAGATTATTCTTAATTTCTCCAATGCAAAGTTCTCTTTTTTCTTTTTCATAGTCTTTATCCTTTTGTCTATGTGTAATTTGGAAAGCAATATTCTCTCTCTTCACTACACCAAGGTATGGTCGATTTACATTCAAAAATAGACTATCAAGAATGTCGTAGTACATATCATCGGAGCCACCAAATACCGCTGTTGCAGTAAATGCAGCAATTGGAAAATGATCTTCCTTTCTTAAATACCTTAAGTATTCTCCCAAATACCAATAATCAGGTCTAAAGGATTTTCCCCATGTGGCAACAATATGAGCTTCATCGATAACAACTAAACCTATTTTTCTATCACCAATCAGAACTTTGATGTCCCTGTTTGACAAAAGAGTTTCGGGGGAAATATACAAAATGGAAATCTGATATTGGCCATTTGAATCTTTAGTAACAAGTTTTTCTTTAATTTGATCTTTTTCTATTGGACTTATGTCTGAGTTAATGGTTGCCGCTCTTGAAGTTAAAGATGTGATATTAGATACTTGGTTATTCATTAACCCAATGAGTGGAGAAATTACGATAGTTACTAAATTATGTTCTTCTGCCGCAAGAATAGCAGGAATTTGAAACATTATGGATTTTCCCGAACCTGTTGGAGATGTGACAAAGGTGTCAGTGTATAAATTGCTGTTTTTCGCATTTAAAATGTTGGAATAGATCTCATCGATAATTACTTCTTGAGATATTATATTAATTTCATTTCCATGTAATGAAGGATTCTTATAAATTTTTAAATCTCTAAATTTAAAACTCTTATCTTTTCTTCTAAGTACATTTAAATAAAGATTGTTACTTGGTTTTGGTGGAATTACAACTTCTTGAACTAAATGGATGTTGACTTTAATTAAAGATAGCAGTTGCAGTAAAATGTAATTCTTATTTTCCGTAATTAGACTTTTTGATGAGGTTGTGATAGAAATAGATTCGGAGTTATTAATTATTATTTTTGTCAAATTTATTAGCAATGCCTCTAAGTTGGTTTCGAGGTTAATTAGAGGATAATTCAAGGATGAATCAGCAGAAGAAAAAAGTGGTTGAATTTGACTTAAAGTCTGTGAAAAACTAACACTTTTTGCAATATCAATTTCTAAATCGACATAACTAAAAATAACTGATTTTTCATCGATAATTAAGTTTGAAATAATAGAATGGTAAATGTTCTTTGACTCTTTATTAAACTCATCAAAAATAAATTCCCATTTTATGCTTTGGTCAAAACCTGGGTACCTTTCAAAAAATACATCTAGATTAATTAAAGTTACTTTTAAATCTAATTTTTCTATTAAATTAGTGAATAGTCCAAACAGTTTTACTTCTGATAAATATAGTAATTCATGATAATGAACAATGTAGTCTTTTCCTGGCATAACATTACCTAGATGCTTGATGACTTGATCTGTTAAATTTGGATTTAATAAATGATCGATTCGAATTTTTAAAAGAGAATCATATTTTTCTTCATAATAATTTGGAAAACCTTTTATGATGAAAATACTTTGCGGATTTTCTTTAATTACCTTCTCTATAAATTGATGTATTTTTTCGTTTAATATTTTATTCATTTTTTATCTCCACCTTTAATCACTCTATCAAGATCACTATGATTAATGTTGGTATTACTTTTAAAGTAAATGATATAGAAAATATAAATGCCACCAATTAGGCCAGCAACTTGAAATAGAAAGTATCCAATATCCGAAAATATTAGTTCCATTAATTGATCCCCTTACTATTATAATGGGAAACTACTTCTGCAAAACCTTTTTTCAATAATTGTTTACTAAGTTTTAATTCTCCGCCTTGATTGGCAACAAAGGTATGTGGGTATCCTTGTGATTTTAATAAGGTTACTAAACTTGAATGCCCATCAAGATCACTTACCATATGTGGGACAGGACCTAAAATAATTCCTGCATACTTCAAAGAATATTGAAGATGTCTAAAACCATATTGTTTCGTTTCTGAATATTCAAGAAACTCTAACTGGGTATGATTGATTCCAAATTCCTTTGCAATGCCTTGAACATCGTGCTTCTTCATCGCGAGATCGCCGATGATTAAAACCACTGCTCTTGAATCGATTAGTTTTAAGTTGATTGCATCTGGTTCAGTATCCATTCCATCTACTTTGAATTGAACTGGTTTATCAATTGCCTTTGGTAATACCTTTTCCTTCAACTCTTGGATTTTACTCAACACAACATTCGAAAATATGGTTTCCTCTTTGCTTAACTTTTCCGCAAAGGTTCGAACTTGAATTCTAAAACTCGAATCAAAGTAAGGTAAGTATTGAATAATCGATTCTATGGTTAAGACTAAAAAGGCATCTATTTGAGACTTTAATGAGTCAACTTTAAGAAGATAGTGAATCTTTTTTAAGAAGTTTTCAGGATGAATAAGGATATATTTTGGGACTCTTTTGGTAAGAATTTGCAACTGATCATATTGATACCAGGGTAAATTTTCAATCTCAAACCATTCACTCTTAGCCACCTGTAAGAGATTGTTTGAATGGATATAGTCCTCAAATCTTAAGAAGACTTGCGTAACCAATCTCACTGCTTCTACAAAGGTAGTTTGATCAATACAGGCATCTTTTCCCATTTCCATAATCGCAGCGTAAATCTTCAACGCAAACTTTGGGTTGATCTTCAGTTGATCTAAATAAGCTTGGTCGATTTTATTCACTATCGCTCATCCCTTCAATCATGGTAAGAAAAGCTTTATCTTCTTCTAATGAACTTTGTTTGGTCGCGTCAAATCGATTGAAATAAAGTGAGTGATGAAACGCTAACTTTAAGACAGGCCCCACTTCTTCTTGTTCATACACAAAGGTTAAGTTTCGTTTGGATCGTGTACAGGCGACATAGAGAAGGTTCGCTTGGTGGTCGTTATCAAAGACTAATCGATCAGTTTCAATAACGTATACCTTATCGAATTCTAATCCCTTCGCTGAGTTCATACTCATGTAATAAATCCCTGGTTGATCAAAGCCTTTAATGTAAGATTCACTACCTAACTTATAAAAGAGCACATCCTGGTTTGGATTAAACCAGGTCTTAAGTTCGTTCTTAAAGGCAATATAGCGATCCGTATCCTCTTCTAAACGGGTATTGGCAAAGAGAACTGCGATTTGCTTTGTTGGGTTTAAACTGAAGTCAGCATAGATCATTCTGACCACATGGCTTAGATTGCTTACTTTTAAGAGGTTAGGTAAAGGACCCTTGAGTGTCGACGTCTCTTGCTTAAGTGAAAACGCATTTGGTTTAAAGTATTCCCCAAAGAGTTTAGCCACTCGTTCAATCGATTGGGTATTGCGGTAGTTCTCCGTTAAATCAAAGAAGCTATCGGTTAAGTCTAAACGAATCAGGATTTCACTACGGTCGCTTGGTTGATGCTTTTGATCTTCGAAGTAATCATTGCCAATCTTTTGAGAATCATCAA
>JACCDP010094433.1_pt1 | contig 12234 bp, 14 predicted proteins | sample 7445841 | NCBI WGS metagenome assembly JACCDP01 (sample SAMN15323441, study PRJNA562643) | freshwater metagenome | isolation source: river surface water | place: USA:Blue River Watershed | collected 2017-08-17
CTTCCTTGTTAGTATAGGAGTCGTCGTGAAGGCGACCATCAACAATAACGCTAGAACCCTTCTTGAGAACCTTGGCGCATGTTTCGCCTTCCTTGTCCCAAGCATCTACACTGATGTAGATTGTCTTGTCTTTTGTTTCATTGTGGGCAATGCGGAACGAAGTAATGTTCTTGCCAGTTTTTGTATAGCGGCTTTCGGGGTCGCTGACCAGATTGCCTGATAGGATTGTTCTGTTAATCATGTTTGAATTCTTTCTTGATTTCTTTAATAAATTTTTCGTGAATGTTAATACATCCTTGAATGGAGAGTTTTAGTTTTTTGGCAATTTTTTTCCAAGGAGTCAGCTTGTTTCGAACTCCATCTTTATAACGCATTTGAATAATCTTTCTTACCCGAGGATCGTCGCTTTTTTCAGCTTTGTCAAAAATTAAATTGATAATTTCTAGTTTAGAAAACTCTAGTAAATAATCTTTATCTACCAAATGTTCTTCTTGAGAACCAACATCGCAATACTCATACTTCTTGGCTTTATTATGTATATTTAAGCATTTCCAACGGATTTCATTACCCAAGTAAGTGCTAAATTTTATATTGCGATTCGGGTCATATTTTAAAGCCTTTTCGTAAATAAACAAATCTTTCTCATCCATAATGTCTGTTTTGCAGACGTTGGATTGATCAGAGATTGTTTGATTTACTATTTGTAAATAAATACCAGAATGTCGAGAGATTAATTCTTTTAAGCACTCTTCGTCTTGGTCTTCTTTAATTTTTTGGATAAGGGATAAGTCGTCTGCCATTGTTCAATGACCTCCGAACTAAAGCTGCTTTCGAAAAAGGCATAGCAATAGTCAGTTAAAAGTTTTACGTCTTTGTCGCCAAAAGTATTCCAAACAAAAGAAACATTTGACTTTTCAGTTAAGAGTGGGTCGTTTTCGCGCTCTTCTTCATTTGGAGGTTGAATCAATTCTCCATTCTCATCAAGACGAGCAATATGAATTAGAAATCCTCCATTTTCTTTAATCCAATCTGCTTCATTCTGGTAACGAATGTCAGAAACAATAGTTAATGTATCTGGCTTTCTGCGGTTTTCTAAAGCTTTAATCCAACAGTTTTCATCAGCTTTTCTACGCATGTGAGTTCCCCAGAAAACCAAGAACGGACGAACAATCTTTTTTTCGTCATCCGTCATATTGAGAACATCAATATTTAAAGTCTTTTTGATGAAAGAGCGACACTCACTTTTTAGCTCATCAGCTAACGCTAGGCGTTTTGACTTCACGCCAATCTCTTTTAGGATTTTAACGAAGCCGTTGGCGAGTGTATCCTTGCCGCTGCGTGCGACACCTGAAATTCCGATGATCATACTCCTGTGCTTCCAAAGCCTCCTTCTTGACGTTCTGAATCTTCTAGTTCGTCTAAAACTTCGATAATTGGATGAAAGTGAGATTTAAAAACAAGCTGACAAACTTTGTCGCCCTTCTTGTAAATCTTTTCAAGATTAACTCGTCCAACGATATTACCAAACTGACTAGCCTTCAAATCCTCTGGTTGAAAGACGTATTTGAATCTTACTTTGACAGAACCTCTATAGCCCGAGTCAACCACGCCCACTGAATTAGCAAGCAAAAGATTATAATTGCTAAGGCTTGAACGAGGAAAGATAAGAGTGTAAACGTCTTCATGTCTGGAAGTGGCTGACTGAAGACCATCTAACCTAATTCCCAAATCGTATTCGATATAGTCAACAGAAAGCCAGAGATTATCTCCAGAAGCTGGTTGGCCAACGATCTTTGGTTGAGAAACTGTTTTAACGTCATAGCCAACATCCCCTTCCTTTGCAGGAAGGAGAAGTTCGCCATAAGTTTCTTCGACGTAAATTGATGGTCTTGAGTTATTCATTAATGGATTCTAAATCTTTAGCTAAATCATGAAAACCAGCATTAGCCAAGATTTGCGCAGAATGGAAAAATTTAGCATTTTCCAAGTCCTCGTTAATCTCTTGACACATGATGGCTGAACCAACTACAAAGTTGCTTTGGTCTGTAGTTGCGAAATATTCCAGAGCCTCTGTCATTGCTTGAGTGACAGCTTCAGTAGCATCTTCAGCATTAATTACGGAAGTCCAGCCCCCGCTTTTGCAGAAGAACAGTTTCTTGATTGAATTTTTTGGATAAAACATGGCTCAAAATTAAGCGAGGAAAATGTTCTGTCAAGAACTTTTCCTATTTTTTACGAAGAACGTAGTTCGAAGTAAAAAATAATATATTATATATTAATTCTACGTTTTGCATAGGAACAACGTCAGGGGGTACGAGGGGGTGAAGCCGAATCTTTCACGTTTTTCCAGGAAATTTTCAGAAATTTTTCAATAGTGCATTTTGCTTGCATTTACTGGTGAAAATTTTGATGAAAATCGGTTTTGGCGTTTGACAAAAGCCAAAGAGGGTGTAATATATTGGCATCTATGAATAACGAAACCAAGAGCATTTTCGAGGAGCAGATTTCCCGTAAACCAGACAGGTATCCTTGGGTTCAAGAGTATATAGCCGTCATGCATGAGGGCTTCTGGACTCACAAGGAATTTAGTTTTTCATCTGATGTTCAAGACTTTAAGGTGAATCTTGCAGAAGAAGAAAAGGCTATTATTGTAAAAACACTTTCAGCCATCGGTCAAATCGAAGTCGCCGTTAAAAAGTTTTGGGCGAAACTTGGAGACAATCTTCCGCACCCGTCTCTAACCGATCTTGGTTATGTTATGGCTGGTGTTGAGGTTATTCACAACAATGCCTATCAGCGTCTTCTTGAAGTGCTTGGCATGGAAGATATTTTCGAAGAAAATCTCAAGCTCGATGTTGTTGCTGGAAGAGTTAATTACCTCCGTAAATACAACCATAAATTTTATAAAGATTCCCGCAAGCAGTATGTCTATGCGCTGATTCTTTTCACTTTGTTTATTGAGAATGTTTCTTTGTTTTCTCAGTTTTATATCATCCTGTGGTTTGGTCGTTTTCGCAACGTCCTCAAGGATACAACTCAACAAGTCACTTACACTAAGAACGAAGAGCTTATTCACGCTAAGGTTGGCATGAAACTTGTTAATACCATTCGCAAGGAGCATCCTGAACTTTTCGATGAAGAGCTTGAGGGCAGAATTCTCAATGAGGCTGGCGAGGCTTTCAAAGCCGAATCCAAGATTATTGATTGGATTATTGGTGGTTGGAAAGACAAGAGAATTTCCGCCGAAGTTTTGAAAGAATATATCAAGAGCAGAATCAATGATTCTTTGAAAGAAATCGGCTTCCGTCAGTTATTCTCTATTGACGAATCCTTGGCCAGAGATTTTGAATGGATGGATGAAGAAGTCCTAGCAAACAATGCTGTTGATTTCTTTTATCAGCGTCCCGTTGATTATGCCAAGGCCAATAAAACTTTCGAACTGGAAGACTTAGTTTAAATGAGCAAATATTACTGGTTAAATCAGAAGTCCCGCGAATTCTTAGCTCGCGGATATGTCAAAGAAAATCAAACTGCCGAAGAACGTGTAAGAGAAATTGCAGAAGCTGCTGAAAAATATTTGGGCATTGAAGGTTATGCAGACAAGTTTGAAGATTACATGTCTCGCGGCTGGTTCAGCTTATCTTCTCCTGTTTGGGCTAACTATGGTTTAGAGAGAGGTCTTCCATGTTCCTGCAATGGTTCATTTATTGATGATACCATGGAAAGCATCTTGTACAAGAATGCTGAAATTGGCATGATGACCAAAAATGCTGCTGGAACATCAGCTTACTTTGGCAAGCTTCGCCCAAGAGGCGCGGCCATCAGTAGCGGCGGCTCTTCAAGCGGTGCCGTTCACTTCATGGAACTTTTTGATAAGGTTTCCAATGTAGTTTCTCAGTCCAGCGTTCGTCGCGGCTCAATGGCGGCTTACATTGATATTGATCACCCAGACATTGAAGAGTTCCTTAGAATCAAGGGCGAAGGCCACCCAATCCAAGATTTGAGCATTGGCGTTTGTATCTCCGACGAATGGATGGAAGGTCTTCTCAATAAAGACAAGGAAAAGCTAAAAATTTGGGGCGAAGTTATTAAAAAGCGTTTTGAAAGCGGCTATCCATATTTGCATTTTACTGGTAATGCAAATAAAAATGCTCCCAAGGTTTATCGCGACAAAGATGTTAAAATTTACGCTTCAAATCTTTGCAACGAAATTCAGCTTTCCTCCGACTCTGAAACATCATTTGTTTGCGTGCTTTCTAGCATCAACCTTTTGCACTATGACGAATGGAAGGATACCGATGCGGTTGAAGTTTTAACTTACTTTCTTGATACTGTCACTGAAGAGTATATTAAGAAAACAGAAGGAATGCCATTCATGGCCGCGCCGAATAAATTCGCTCGCGAACAAAGAGCGGTTGGTCTTGGCGTTCTTGGTTGGCACTCTTATTTACAATCCAAGAGAATTGCTTGGGAAAGCATGGAGGCAAAACTTCTTAACGCTCAAATCTTCAAACTAATTGACGTTAAAAGCTTAAAGGCCAGCAAAGAATTAGCCGCTAAATACGGGGAACCAGAATTGCTCAAGGGTTATGGAGAACGCATGGTTACTCGTCTAGCTATTGCTCCAACTACTTCCTCTTCCTTTATCCTTGGTCAGGTTTCTCAAGGCATTGAGCCTCAAAATTCGAATTACTACGTTAAAAAGCTTGCCAAAGGTTCATTCACCTATAAGAACCCTTATCTCAAGGAACTACTAAAAGAAAAAGGTCAAGACAGTCAAGAAGTTTGGAAAAGCATTCTTGAAAAAGGCGGCTCAGTTCAACATCTTGATTTCTTGTCGCAAGAAGAAAAAGACGTTTTCAAAACCTTTGGAGAGATTTCTCAAAAGGAAATTGTTATTCAAGCTGCCCAGCGTCAGAAGTCTATTGATCAAGGACAGAGCCTTAATCTTATGATTCCTCCTTCAGCTACCATTGGAGAAGTTAGCAAACTACTAATCTTTGGTTGGCAGCAGGGAATTAAAGGTTTTTATTATCAGCGTTCAAGTAATCCATCTCAGTTGCTTGCTCGCTCACTTAATGAGTGCAAATCTTGCGAAGCATGACCGAAGGAGTTTTATTACTGGTTTTTGTTTGGATTTTATGTTATATTTTTGATAAATATGCAGAGCCATAACAAATTAGTAGAAAAATTACTTTTTTAAGTGTAAAAATTAAACATGGAATTAGACTTCTCTCAGCAAATCTCCGAAGGCAAGAAACGCCCTGGACCCAAGAGTTCAGCGCAGTCTCCCGCTCAAGAAGACGAAAAGAAAAAGGGTTCAAAAACTAACGAACCTGGTTCTGCTGGCACCAAGCCAGATGCTAAAGAAAAAGCCGAGAAAGCTCTAGAGAGAAAAGACGAAAAAGAACTTATCAAGGCAGAAATCACTTTCAACGATAAGATCACTGAATCTTTAAAGAAGAAGGTCGAAGAACACAATTCCAAACATAGCAAAAAAGTTTCTCTTAGTCAATTAAAGAAAGTTTATAGGCGTGGTCTTGGAGCATTTAGCTCAAGCCACCGTCCAGGTAAAAGCCGCCAGCAGTGGGCAATGGCTCGCGTCAATACTTTCTTAAAAATGATGCGCGGTGAGAAAGTTAAAGATTCTTACAAAGCTGCTGATGGCGATATTGCTAGAGGTGCAGAAGCTTTTGACCATAATCAAGATTATTTTGACTATGACGATGTTGAGCTTCATGTAGCTCATATCAATTTAATTGAAGCTGGCGTTTTGATGGAAGAAATGAACATCAATAACGAAGACATTGATTACACTGAAGCCGAGAAAAAAACTCTCAACAAGCCATTTCGTCTTCCTTCTGGTTCTAATAAGAAGTTCGGCGTTTACGTCAAAAACGATAAGGGCAATACTGTCGTTGTTAAATTTGGCGACCCTAACATGGAAATCAAGCGTGACGACCCTGATCGTCGCAAAAATTTCCGTTCCCGTCATCAATGCGATACAAATCCTGGCCCTAAATGGAAAGCTCGTTATTGGTCTTGCCGCATGTGGGAAAAGGGCAAGTCAGTCAGTGAACTAACTGGCAGCGAAGACCCAATTGAAGCTTATTATATCAAACAAGCCAATCGTGAAGCCAGACTAGCCGAAGCCTGTTTAGAAGAAGAAGATTTCCCAACTCAGGAAGAAATTTTGGCTCTGAATCCTCTCTTGGACAATGTTTACTATGTCGAAGACGAGGCTGGAATTTAAGTAGAATAAAGCAGTCAATCACGTATCATCTATGTGATTGAATCTGTCTTAGGGATTATCTACACGTTCTGCTTTTCTGTGTGCTATTTGCCACAGATTCTCAAAAGTCTTCGCACTAAAAACGTCGAAGACGTTAGCGTGCAGATGTTTATTCTGTCAATTATTGGGTATATCTCAGCCATGGGATATACCCTTTTGCGTGTAGGCTGGGACTTTTGGTGGATTTTCAATTATTTTTGCGGCTTAATATCTTCAATTATAATGGTTGCCGTTTACTATAAATATAAAAAATAATATGTTTAGCATTTATCATTCAGCATTCAATTTGATCAAACACGGTTTTGTAGGCTGGCAACAAAGCGTTGTCAATTCTTGTAAATTTGCGGAAGAAGTAATTATCGCAGTCAATACATCAGTTGATGGAACAAAAGAGGCTATTGCAGAAACACTCAAAGAATTCAATAACTGGAAAATTATTGAAACAGACTTTAGCTATCAAGACCCTTGGCTAGACGGGAAAATCAAAAACGAAGCCTTGCAAGCTTGCACTCAAGAGTTTAAAATCCAACTCGATCTTGACGAATATATTCCTCTTTGGCAAAGGCCGCTTTGGGAGAATTTAGCAATGCAAATGGTATTCCATCCATGCCAATGCGCAGCAGTAGCATCAGTTAATCTTTATAAAGATTGGGATCATTTAGCATCTATAACTAACAAACAATACTTTCATAAAGGACAAGCATATAGAGCGCCTTCTATAGCTGCAAGAAAGCAAGATGGCACTATTAATACAAAGATGAGCGATGGCTGTGATTTGGTAGATTCAGTAGGCAATTTTGTTTCTACAATTGGAACTCCAAATGATCAAAACATTCTTGAACAAAATGTTGCTCCATTTGTTGTGCATTTTGGTTATGTTGATCTTGACTCTCGACTAAAACGTAATCATGAATTTTGGCACGAACATTGGTATATAGAAGGTGGTGGGCAAGAACCAGCACATAAAATACACATGAAACACGAAGATTTTGATCAGCAATATATTAAACATAATTTAAAACTATGATTCAGGAATTAATTAATGAACTAAGGCCCTATTCTCTTCCATATAAATTGGTTAGGGTTGGTAATCCAATTAGAGATGGTGGATATGGTTTATATGAAAAATTTACTTTAGAGAGTGAAGCAGTTTATTCTTTTGGAGTAGGCGTGTTGCCAGAACAAGTTGAATTTGATCGTCAAATGGCGTCTTTAGGAAAAAAAGTTTACATGTATGATTATAGTGTTGATGGCCCACCTATTAATCATGAAAATTTCTTATTTCATAAAGAATTTGTTTCATCTCAAAACGCCTATGAATTTTTAAAAATCAATGGAGATTTAGATAAGACTAATTTATTAGGTCAATTTGATATTGAAGGCTCAGAGTATGAAATGATTTTGAATATTGATAAAAATTTCTTTAATCATTTTTCTCAAATTTGTTTAGAACTTCATAAACTAAATGAATTGAAAGAAGAATATATTGAAGCATTAAAAATTCTTAATGATAAATATTATTTATATCATATTCATGCTAATAATCACACCAATGTTTTTGATGAATCAAAAACTATTCCAGAAACATTGGAGCTTTCGTTTTTAAGAAAGGATAAGGTTCAAAATATTCAACCATATTTTGATAAAAAACCAAGTCCAACAATAGGTATTGATAAGCCCTGTTGCCCCTGGTTGCCAGAAATATTTTTAGATTGGTGGTGCAAAGATGATTGAAGATATTTTAAATAATCACTATAAAAATAAATTTAATAAAAAACCAGAATTATTAGATTTATCTAAAATACAAGCAGCCAAAGAATTAGACCTTGTAACCTTAAATATAGGTTTAGGAGACGCTGTTGCATTAACTTGTTTGACTCAGCAATCAAGTAAGAAATTAAATATATTTTCTCCAAATAAGCACTGGCAAACTCTTTGTAAATTTAATTCGGCACTAAATCCAATTGGGGAATCTAAAAATTATATTAGAACAGAGATACTTGAACTTTATAATATTGGAAATGGTCATATAGATCAGAGGCTTCAAAGAACGCTTGGATTGCCAGTGCAAAAATTGCCAAAACCATATTTGCACCCCACAGTTCCTCTTAGTAAAAAGAGGAATAAAGTAGCTCTTCATTTTTCTACTGGTATTTCTGCTTTCGATCTTCTTCAGCATGGATTTGTTAATCCTCGTCAATTAGAAGATTGGGCGCAAAAAGAAATTCTCAAATTTATTGATGGTTCGAATCTTGAATTTGTGGAATTTGGTATGGAGCAAAAATTTCAACATCCAAAAGTAAAAGATTTTACAAAAACATCCGTAGAGGACTCTATCAATGAAATGGCAACATGCGAGTATTTCATGGGTTTAAATAGTGGCTTTATGAGTGTTGCTGCTGCATTAGAGTTAAAAAGCATTATTGTTGTTAATGTTCCAGATGTTAAGGATTTATATTTGCCTGTTATTCAAGAATGTAGCGCAGAAGATATGAATTGGCTTTACCCACAAAATGTTCACCTTCATCAAAATGGCGAAAATGAACTGGTAAAAAAACTATCTGTAGTTAATATAAAAAAGGCTTTTGATGGTGAAATTTATCCATTTTGGAGTCATCAATTTTTAGATTTAATTTTTTAATATGTATTCTCAAGTTTATCAAGATGAAGTAGCTAGAAAACTAATAGGTGATACAGGTTTTTATGTAGATATTGGCGCTGGAGATGGATTTTACAATCCAAATGGAGGTAATTCTTTACTCTTGGAAGAAATTGGGTGGAATGGAATTTTAATTGAAGGTTGCCCAGCTAAAAGCTCACATTCAAAAACGCACAGAAAGGGAATATCCATTTGTGCGCGAATTCCAGATGTAAAAATTATAGATATTCTTGACGAAAATAATTGCCCATCAATTATTGACTATCTTTCTATTGATATTGATCCAGTCAGTTTGTTGGGATTAAAAGAATTTCCATTATCTAAATATAGATTTAAATTTTTAACCTTTGAACATGATTTATATGTTAATCCAGAAGAAAATATTAAAAACAAAAATGAGGCATTTGACATTTTAACTTCTTACGGTTATTATAGATTCGCAGAAGATGTTACAACACCAGACAGTGAAAAGAGATTCTTTGAAGATTGGTGGGTTGATTTAAATTTCTTTCCAAGCGATTTTGCAATGAAAAATTCTTTCAATAAAAAAACTGGTTTACATATCCTTAATAATTTACGATAATGTATATAAAAAAACATAAAACATGTCGAATCTGTGGGAATCCACACCTAACAGAGGTTCTTGATCTTGGAGAACAGCATATTCAAGGAGCTTTTTTCCATCCAGATTTCGCAGAACCTTCAAAGAGAAAAATCTCTAACAGAATCGTTAGATGTGATAAAAATTTGAACGAAGATGCTTGTGGGTTGATTCAGGCAGATATTTCAATTTCTCCAGATATTTTATATAGAAACTACTGGTATCAGTCTGGTATTAGCTCTACCATGAGCAATCATTTGCGAAAAATTGCAAATAACTGCGTAAAAATTTTAAATCAAGAATCTAATCTAAGCGTTTTAGATATTGCTGCAAATGACGGGACTCTACTAAGAGGGTATCCAGAATCATTTAATAGAATTGGAATTGACCCATCTAATGTAGCTAAAAAACAAAAAGATTTAAATATCGTTAATGAAACTTTCCCTTCTAGGAAATTGCCCAATATTCAGTTTGATATTATCACATCCATTGCTTGCTTCTACGACATTAATGAACCAGAAATTTTCGTCAAAGAGATTAAAAAAATCCTAAAGGAAGATGGAATTTGGGTTGCTGAGTTTGCTTATCTACCTTCTATGTTAGAAAATTTGGCATTCGATCAAATTCTTTTTGAGCATTGTTGTCATTATCATCTGGAGCCTTTTGAAAGAATTCTAAAAGCATCTGGACTAAAACTTTTCAATGCTGAAATGACTAATACAAATGGAGGCTCTATAATGGTTTATGTTTGTCATGAACATTGTAATAAATACGAAAATGAAGATTGGCAAAATTCTATTAAAGACATTCGGTTTAATGAATTCGAAAAGAAATTAGATGAAAGTGAGCCGTATGAGGTTTTCAAAAACCAAGTAAATGAATATCTTCAAAAGTTAAAAAATTTACTTGTTGAATACAAAAAACAGAATAAGAAGGTGCATCTATATGGAGCTTCTACAAAAATGAATGTAGTTTTAGAAGCTGCTGGAATTGATTGCGAATTAGTGGAATATGCTGCCGAAAGATGTAAAGAAAAATATGGAGCGAAAACAATTTCTGGAATCAAAATTATTTCAGAAGAAGATTCTAAAAAAATAAAACCAGATGCATATATTTGCTCTTTGACTACTTTCAAGGAAGAAATCCTTTTAAGGGAAAGGGATTATTTAAATTCAGGAGGTTCATTTATTTTCTTACCTCAAATTGAAATTATTGGCAATTCATAATATGATTTCAATTTTAGTTGACGAAGGTTATGCTTATGATTATTTGTCTATTTTAATAGTCAAAAGCAAAAAACTTAAAACTGATAAAGCTTTAGAGACTAGAGATAAATGCAACGAGTTCATTATGGAACAAGTTGGCGACGATAAGCATTTGAAGATTTTAAGCTCTGATGAATTTATTAATTTATTTAATGCAAATTCAGAAACTTTCGATGGTGTAGAAAAAGCCAGATATGGTAAAATCTCCGCTAAAGAACTTGATGATATGAATATGAAAAGGTATAATTGTAAAGTGTTATTACAAAATAAATTTTTTCCGCAACAAACAATTTCAGAATTAAAATCATGAAAACAGTCGTTATTACAGGTATTACTGGTCAAGATGGTTCTCTAATGGTGGACTATCTTTTAAGTCAGCCAGATATTTTTGTGTATGGAGCGCATCGCCGCTTGAGCGTTCCAAATCATTCTAATATTGAACATTTAAAAAATCATCCAAGATTTTCTCTTTTAGATTTAGACATTACTGACCCAGAAAATATCAATCAAGTAATTCGAGAAATTAAGCCAGAATATTTTATTAATTTCGCCGCGAACTCTTTTGTTGGAAATAGCTGGAAGATGCCAGTAAACCACATGCAAACGAATTGCATGGGCGTCCTATATTGTTTAGAAGCTATTCGCAACTTCTCTCCAGGAACTAGATTTTACAATGCTGGTAGTAGCGAACAATTTGGTGATGTTATTTACTCACCTCAAGGAATCAACCACCCATTCCGCCCGCGCTCTCCTTATGGAGCCGCGAAATGCGCTGCTCACCACTTAGTCAAAGTCTATCGCGATTCTTATGACATTTATGCCGTTCAAGGCATTTTGTTCAATCATGAAGGAGTTCGCCGTGGCGAAGAATTTGTGACACGTAAAATTTCCAAAAACGTAGCTAGAATTTATAATTCTATTAAAAATGAGGAATCTTTTTTACCGATTGAATTGGGCAATCTAGATGCCAAAAGAGATTGGAGCGATGCTGAAGATTTTGTAAAAGGTATTTGGTTGATGATGAATCAAGACAAGCCTCAAGACTATGTTTTATCTTCAAATGAAACTCATACTGTTCGTGAGTTCGTAGAGTTAGCATTCAAAGCTGCTTTTATTGAAGGAGAATGGATGGGATACGGCATCGAAGAAATTTTTGTAGAAAAAAATAGCAAAAAAATTCTAGTCAAAATCAACTCTCAATTTTATCGTCCAGCAGAAGTTGATCTTCTTTGGGGAGACTCGACGCTCGCTCGATTAAACTTGGGATGGAAACCTGAAACATCTTTCTCCAAACTTGTCGAGAAAATGGTTGCAAAAGACTTGGGTTGGCCGTATGCTAATTGATGGCTTCCAAGAAACCAAATAAAAAAGCTCTAGTTGCCAAATTCGTAGAAGTCCCAACGAAGTCTAAAAAAGA
>JACCDP011318829.1_pt1 | contig 12231 bp, 10 predicted proteins | sample 7445841 | NCBI WGS metagenome assembly JACCDP01 (sample SAMN15323441, study PRJNA562643) | freshwater metagenome | isolation source: river surface water | place: USA:Blue River Watershed | collected 2017-08-17
ATGCATCGGGCCGCACGCTTTCGGGACAAACGACAGAAGCCTTTTGGTATTCCGTTCGCCAAGCCAAGCCCATCAGCGTAGGCATCAACTGTGCCCTCGGTGCCAGTGAGATGCGGCCCTACATCGAGACACTTTCTCGTATCGCAGATTGCGGTATTAGCTGTTATCCCAATGCCGGTCTTCCTAATCCGCTGAGCACGACAGGTTATGACGAGACGCCTGATATCACTTCGTCTTTGCTCGATGAATTTGCACAAAGTCATCTGATCAACATAGTCGGCGGCTGTTGTGGTACGACTCCCGATCATATCGCTGCCATTGCGCGTAAGATGAGCACCCATAAACCTCGGCCTATTCCTGCCGTAGAGCCAGCCACACGCTTGAGTGGTCTCGAACCGCTTTATATCAAGCCAAAGTCAGGCTTGTTTTACATGGTCGGTGAGCGGACTAACGTCACAGGTTCGCCACGCTTTGCCAAGCTGATCAAAGAAGGTGATTTTGAGGCTGCGCTAGCTGTTGCAAGACAACAGGTAGAGAGTGGTGCCAACATCATCGATATCAATTTTGACGAAGGGATGTTGGATTCTGAAGCCTGTATGGAGCGCTTTTTGAATCTAGTCGCATCAGAGCCAGACATTGCACGAGTGCCGATCATGATCGACAGCTCCAAGTGGTCGGTGCTCGAGGCAGGCCTCAAGTGCGTCCAAGGGAAGTGCATCGTCAATTCCATCAGTCTCAAAGAAGGTGAAGAAAAGTTTCTCGAGCAAGCTCGCAAAATCTTTTGTTACGGCGCTGCTGTTGTCGTCATGGCCTTTGATGAACAAGGCCAAGCTGCAAGCAAGGACGACAAGGTAAGGATCTGTCAGCGTGCGTACCAGCTCCTAACCGAAGTCATCGGTTTTCCTCCTGAAGATATCATCTTTGATCCCAACGTCCTTACAGTCGCAACGGGTATTGAAGAGCATAATACTTATGCGGTCGACTTTATCGAAGCCGTCCGCGAAATCAAGCGCACCTGTCCGGGAGCTTTGACGAGTGGTGGTATCTCCAATATTTCCTTCAGCTTCCGTGGTAACAATCGGGTTCGCGAAGCGATGCACGCTGCCTTCCTCTACCATGCGATCCAAGCTGGCCTCGATATGGGGATCGTCAATGCAGGGATGCTGGAAGTCTATGAAGAGGTCGAACCAGAACTTTTAGCTCATGTGGAAGATGTCCTCCTCAATCGACGTCCGGACGCAACCGAGCGACTCTTAGAGTTTTCTGAGCGCTACAAAGATCAGGCTAGAGTCGGCAAGGAATCTGATAAACTCGCTTGGCGGCAGGCTAGCGTCGAGGAACGCTTGGCTCACTCGCTGGTGAAGGGTATCGATGAGTTTATCGAACTCGATACCGAAGAGGTGCGTAAGAAAGTTGCTCGACCTCTGGATGTGATCGAAGGTCCCTTGATGGACGGGATGAAGATCGTCGGAAACTTATTTGGCGAAGGCAAGATGTTCTTGCCGCAAGTTGTAAAGAGCGCACGTGTGATGAAAAAGGCTGTGGCCTATCTTCAGCCTTATATGGAAGCCGAAAAAGCTTCGCAAAAAGAGAGCGAACGCAAAGTTCAAGGTCGCTTTTTGATCGCAACGGTCAAGGGTGATGTGCACGATATTGGTAAAAACATCGTTGCTGTGGTCTTGGCCTGTAACAATTACGAAGTTACTGACCTCGGAGTGATGGTGAGCTGCGAAGAGATTCTGCGCAAAGCTCGCGAACTCAATGCCGACATTATCGGCCTCAGCGGACTGATTACGCCATCGCTCGATGAAATGATCCACAATGCTTCAGAAATGGAGCGACAAGGCTTCAACGTCCCTCTTCTCGTCGGTGGAGCGACGACCAGCAAAGCACATACTGCTATCAAGATCGCGCCTCACTACCACGGGCCTACCTGTCATGTGGCAGATGCCTCACTCGTGGTAGAAGTCTGTAACAATCTGCTGAGCCCTGAGCGTAAACAGGATTATCTTGCTAAGCTCAAGGTGGAGCAAAAAGAAATCCGTGATCGCTGGCATGCGTCTGTCCAAGAAAAGCAGTTTTTGAGCCTCGCGGATGCAAGAAAAAATCGTTACTCCTGCGACTGGGCTCAGATCGATATCCCCGAACCAGAAAGACTCGGAGTCTGGCAACACGATGATCTGAAGCTTGATGAAATCGCAGCTTATATCGATTGGTCTCCCTTTTTCTGGACTTGGGATATCAAGGCCCTTTATCCAAAAGTCTTGACACATAAGACCTGGGGGCCACAGGCTACCGAACTCTTCCGCGATGCACAGCGAGTCCTCGAAGATATCATCAAGAACAATCGCTTTGAGGCGAAAGCTGTCACAGGCCTCTGGCCGGCTCAAAGTATCGGGGACGATGTGGAGCTTTTTGTGCCTGGTAGACCAGGGCAAAGACTCGAAATCCTGCACTTTCTGCGCCAGCAGCGCGAGAAGGAGAGTGATAAGCCAGCTATGTGCTTGGCTGATTACGTTGCTCCCAAAGAGTCTGGTCGAATGGACTATCTCGGTGCTTTTGCTGTTACAGCCGGACCAGGAGTGGATGAATGGGCAGCTTTTCACGAGAAAAAGCACGATGACTACACGTCTATCATGATCAAGGCTATCGGTGACCGTATGGCAGAAGCCATGGCTGAGATGATTCACAAAAAAATGCGTCAAGTCTGGAGCTACGGACGGGACGAGGCGACAAGTCTCGAAGATCTGATTCGCGAAGAGTACCGTGGTATTCGACCTGCACCTGGTTACCCTGCCTGTCCTGACCATACTGAGAAGGCAGCGATCTGGAAACTCCTCGGTGTCGAAGATAAGATTGGAATGAAGCTGACCGAAAGTTTTGCCATGTATCCTGGATCTTCTGTGTCCGGATATTACTTTGCACATCCTGAAGCAGATTATTTCCGAGTGGGTCTTATCGATAAGGATCAGATGGAAGACTACGCAAAGCGCAAGCGTATGGAGCTCGCTGAGGTCGAGCGCTGGTTGCAGCCGATCAAAGGGTACTAATAAGACGGGCGAGCTGACCTTGGCTTGCTAGGAAGCGCTTAAAGCAGCGTGCTGTTTGGGAAGAGTGATGGTGAAGACGGTGTGACCAGGCTTTGTATGAAAGCTGAGCTTGCCGTCATGCTCCTCGACTATCCCTTTGGTGGAGCTGAGGCCGATTCCCACAGCACGATTTTCGCTCTTGGTCGTAAAGAAGGGCTCAAAGTCTTTAACCCAGAGGGATTCTGGAATGCCAGGCCCATTGTCAATCACATGGAATAAGATCTTACCTTCCTGTTCTTCTACCTCAATTTTTACGTCGCCACCACCCTGCTCCCCTGCTGCTTCACAGGCATTGGTGAGAAGATTAAAGAGGCATTGCATGAGCTGGAGCCGGCGTCCCTCGATGTGAAAGTCTTGAGACAAAGGGGTCCAAAGGAGTTTGACGTTCATAGCTTCAAAGCGGCCCTGACACAGCAAAAGACTGTCTTCGACGAGGGTATTAATGGAACAGGATTCCATCGTATCAGCTGAGGCGTCGCGTGAGAAAGACTTTAGTCCTTCTATGATGCGATGACAGCGATGACAGGTATCGACGAGTTTTTGCGTGGTAAAGATGATACGATCAGTATTGATCTGTCCTGATTGTGCTTGTTGCAAGAGCTGCTGTGCATATCCCGAAATAATCGCCAAAGGATTGTTGATCTCGTGTGCCAATCCGCTTGTCACTCCAGCGAGAGAGTTGAGACGTTGGGCTGCGAGCATTTTGTGTCGCTCTTCGTCAAAGTACTGTTCCATGGCGATCTGTTTGGTGACATCTAAAGTAAGGCCGACGACGCCAATGACTTCGCCCTCATCGACCCAAGGTTGGAGTTGGGTCTCATAGCTAATTCCCTGGATATTTATAGTAATAGCGAAGGCTTCGCCTGCCAGGGCTTTGCGCAAGTGATTTTTTTTGATGGGTAGTTGGGGAAGGCGTGCCAGAGAAAGTCCGATAGATTCCTCAGGGATAATTTGCAATTGCCGAGCTAGGCCTCCATAAAGCGAGACCAAAATTTGCTCTTTGCTCAGAAAAAAAGCTAAGATATTTACTGAGCTGAGTAGGTGTTCCATAGCAGTTGGTTTCATAAGAGCCCTAACGTGATATCCCTGCTGTGTGGGCGAGCTTCCTAACTAAGATTTTCTCATAAGAGGGGGATGCCTCAGAGAGAATCTTTTGCCGAGTGAGTGTGACGACGTGTTACAGGTTCGCTTAGAAACCAAAGATCAGACGACCTACATGTTCCTCTCAGGTCCCATGGACGATCAGGCTGCCAAGGTCCTGAGCGATAATCTTGCCAAGCTGACAAAGCAGGTAGTGGTCAACTTTAAAGCCGTGGAATACTTTAATTCGCTCGGTATCAGGACTTGGGTCAACTTTTTGCGAAGCCTGCTCGATGGTCGTAAAGTCATCTATGAAGATTGTACGATGGACTTTATTCAACAGATCAATATGATCCCCGCTCTTTCTAAGGGGGTGGAAATCGTCTCCTTTGGTGCGGACTTCTGCTGTCGTAGCTGTGGCTTTGAGCAGAGCATGAGCTTTCGCTGTGATGTGGGACGCAAGGCTCTTCTGGACCTGATAGAGCATCAGACTTGCCGGCAATGTAAGGGTTCGACCTATCTCGAAGAGGAGCCTGAAACCTTTCTCTTCTTTATGAAGAACTGAGAGCTCCCTTCATCCACCGAGCCCCGAGGAGCAGAGGAAGGACCTAATGGAAGCTAAAGGATGTCGAATCAGCTGGGTTCAGGAGAACGAGGTCCGAATCTCCGGAGTCGTAGACGAGTATGCCGATTTTAATGAGCTTGGAAAATCTTCGCAAAAAACTCTGCGCGTTGATTTTTCAGAGGTGAGCCGAGTGAATAGCTCGGGAATTCGCGCCTGGATACAGCTGATCCTCAAGTATAAGATTCGCCTGCGTTTGCACCACTGCTCGCCCGCAATCGTAGATCAGTTTTCGATGATCCCCGAATTTTTAGGCAAAAATGGCTTTGTTGAATCCTTCTATGCCAACTATCTTTGTGGCTCATGCGCCTACGAAGAGAAGAAATTCTTTGAGCAAGGTAAAGACTTTGAGCCTGGCGTCGAACAAGTCAAGGCTCCCCTCTCGTATGAATGTCCACGTTGTCATGGCAATCTGGAACTCGATCACAACCCTGAGGTCTACTTCGCCTTCCTCCGTCTCATCAAAGCTCCTTGACCTAGATTTTGTGCGCCATTAGAGCGCCGTTCATCTCAAGGGATCTTGTGATCTTGGTGAATCTCAGTGATCTTTGAGCATCTCAGCTTGTTGGGGCGTCCTTCCCACTTCGTTAGATATGCTACAAATCAAGCCCTATCCATTGATAATTCAGGGAATAGCAAGCAGCGAACACTTTTTTGGTCGAGGGGCCAGCTCTTGGCACAGACTTCGCATATACATTTTCCGTGATGGAAATTGCTCCTCAAATTAGGACCAACACAGGAAAGGTATACGTATGAGCATGGTAGGCACACTCTCCAAGTTTTTTGTACCCGCAGCCCTTCTTCTCAGCAGCGCTGTTGCATCTGCACAGTGGGGCGCTCCCCCCGCTGGATCAGTCACTATCAAGAAGATTCTTTACAACGGAACAGGCTGCCCTGTAGGTTCTGTTGCTCAAAACATCTCGACTGACAACAAAGCTTTCACACTCACTTTCTCCGACTTCATCGCAGAAACTGGCCCAGGCCTTCCTCTGAGCGCTGGTCGCAAAAACTGTACGCTGACAGCAGTTCTCGCTGTTCCAGCTGGCTGGCAGTATTCTGTAGGTAGCTTCTACTACCGCGGCTTCATGGATCTCGATCAAGGCATCAAAGCCGAACACACCACTAACTACTTCTTTGAAGGCCAAGGCGACACAGGTACCTTCCGTTCACAAGAATTTGGTCCACTGGAAAAAGACTTTGTCTACACTGACAAGGTTGGTCTTGCTTCTGTTTATATGCCAAGCGTTTGGTCACCTTGCCGTGCTGAGCGTGCGCTCAACATCAACGTCGCAATCCGCGCGAGCAACATGAATTCTCGTCAGTTCCCCAATGCTCAAGGCTTGATCACGAACGACTCGATCGATGGCGAAATCAAACAGGTCTACGGTTTGAGCTGGAGACCTTGTAACTAAGCGTTACAAACCCATAAGCAAACGACCCCTCGTTCTTGTCAAGAGCGAGGGGTTTTTTGCTGTTTTAGGTATGATCACCATGCTGAGGCAGGGGCTCTTCGAGGAGACAGCTCTCGGCCCAGTCAGCAAAGGGGAAGAGGCGTCGATCTGAAGTGTAGGTGAGAAAGAGCCAGAGGTTTCGTCCGTAATTACTGATATCGATACTGAAGTTATAGAGATGCTCGAGGCGCCTTTGGAAGAGCAGCTGCGCGACAAACTGCACGAGGAGGATCGAGATCAAGATGATCTGAACAATGAAGTGATAGGTAAGAAAATAGACCAACATCGGAACTGCGCGCTCCCAGGTATCCATGTTGCGTATATTATGTTTAATGTCTTCTGGATTCATGGCATAGCCCTCCCCATTTCGTCCTGATAGTTAAAGAAAAAGTTAATTTCTCCCACAACATTGGCAGCGATCGGAAACTGCATCTTTCCCATATTGAAATAGAGGCATTGTACAACGCGTTGGCTTTTGAGGGAGCCACCACGATAAGAAATCTTCTGCATGGTGCCATCGGACTTGGCGATCTGAAAGCGAAAAGAGGCATTCCCACGCAGCGACCCGTCTCTATCCAATTCGTCCATGTAGCAACGCCGAAGGTCAAGGTCTTGGGCCGCAAAAGTCTGGGCGATGCGGGTGTTGAGCTGTGGGGCATTTACAAGGTTGACGCGATAGATCATTTCAATCTCGCGCTGGTGTGAAAAAGCAGCTCGCGCTTCGCCCTGAGATCCAAAATCATTTTGCGAACTGGTCAAGACTTCTTTGCCACCCAATTTAGCTTGCACCTTGGTGGAGTAGCCATCTATGACGCCGATAAAAACCTGATGCTCGAAGCTATTGCGAAAGCTATTGGGCTGCGACTGGAATCTGACCTTGAGGCCTGTCTTTTCATAAGGAGAAAGGGTCACAAGTCCCATGTTGCTCAGAAAAAGTTTTCTCACCGCAATGTGAGGACGCCCCGGACTAAGCCATTGTCGCGTGCGACCGACGTTGTCATTCAGACTAATCTTTTGCATGGTGTAGTTACCGTATGGGATCTTCCATATCTGGAGATTCTCGTTCCCGTCACCCACAGCTTGACTGAGGACGTATCTTTTGTTCTGGCGTTCGTCTATCAGATGAATGAAAACATTGGTCGTGATATTACGACCTCGTACGCTACCTCGAAAATCTTGGAGTTTGAGACGCAAGTAAAAGGCTCCATGATTTTGCTGGAGAAATTCGCCACGCCAGAGTTCCAGTGGAGAATAGAGGTTCTGTGCCCCAACTTGTGACAATGTCCAAGCGGCCAGCAGGAACCCGGCGATCATCCATGCACTCGTTTTCAAGATAAAATTCCCCTCGATCAACAGCGAGGCGCACGAGGCGGCAGTTTGATTTTAGCACTGGATGTCTGGGAAAATTTTGCTCACCCTCAGGGAGGATTCATGCGCATCAAGAGTCTCACCATCTACCCCCTCAAAGCAGCACGTGGGCATTCTTTGAGTGAGGCGGTCGTACAGAACGAAGGACTAGCTGACGATCGACGTTGGGTCCTGGTCAATCGGCACGGGAAGTTTGTCAGTCAGAGAAGTCTTCCTCGCTTGGCTCGCTTGGGATGTTCACCGCAGCAGGATGGTTCCCTCATCCTTGACTGGGATGGGCGACAGTGTGAGCTAAGGTCTGCGAGTGGAGGCGAGCGCGAAGTGGAAGTCTGGAAAGATCGCGTGCTGGCGCGCGATTGGGGAGAAGAGGCGCACCGCTTTCTCTCTGACCTGGCCCAAGAAGAGATCTGGCTCTGTGAGGCCCTTACCGATCATGCGCGACGTGTGAGTCATACATATACAGCAGGCACGGATGTGCCCTACTATTTTGCTGATGGTTTTCCCTTTCTCGTGATTGCCGAGGAGTCTCTCCATCTTCTCAATCAAAAACTCGCCGAGCAAAACCATGCTCCGCTCGCAATGGACCGCTTTAGACCCAATATCGTTATCGAAGGCTGGCAAGCCCATGCCGAGGATACGATACAAACGATACGTATCGGATCGTCGGTTGAGCTGCGTTTGGCAAAGCCTTGCAGTCGCTGCACTGTGACGACAGTTGACCAAGAAAGTGGAGAGATGGGCAAAGAGCCTTTGCGAACTTTGGCCAGCTATCGAAGAGATCCTGAGGGAGGTATTTTCTTTGGGCAAAATGCTTATTTGCTGAAGGGCAAAGGCGAGTTTTTGCGGGTCGGAGATCCTGTGGTGGTGCTGTCGTAAGCTTCAGGAGAGCTCGCGAGGCTCACGCTTTTGATAAAATTCTTCTATCTTGCGCTCAGGACTTCGCCACTGCAACTGCTCGAGCATAGGTTTTTGACCATAATCGGTAGCTGGTTTGCCGATACACAAGACACCAAGGGGCTCCCACGATAGAGGGCACTCCAGTTGAGCTTTGAGCTTAGGCAGGTCGAGTATCGTCACCCAGCCAGCGCCATAGCCTTCGGCCGTCAAAGACAGCCAAAGGTTTTGAATCGCGCAGGCACAACTCCATTCGAGCGAACGGCGTTGACCGATAATGCCGAGGGTAAATTCATCTTCGCTCGGATAAGCACAAAAGCAAGCGAGCAGGATAGGAGCCTCTTTGAGCGCCTCTAACTTAAGGCTTTGGTAAAGCTGTTTTTGTTCCGGTACGGCGATCCCAACTTCGGCTTCTTGTCGCATGTGAGCAAAGTTGTCAAAGAGCAGCTGACGATTCCAAGAGCTGATATCTATAAATCGCCAGGGCTGTGATAGGCCCACAGAAGGTGCTGCAATCGCGGCAGAAAGCGCCCTATCTAAGATTTCAGAAGGTACTGCATCTGATAGAAAGTGCCTTGTATCGCGACGACGCGAAATAGCTTCATAGAGGTCCATCCGTTTAGCCCTCCACAAGCTTGGTGAGATATTCCTGGCGCTGGGCATCTTCTGCTACCCAGAGAAGATCCTCGGCTTGCAGAATAAATTCAGAGTTTGGATTGAGGATGCGTTGCTCGGCACGTTCGATTGCGACGACAACAGCGCCACAGACTTGCCCAAGCTGACTTTGTTTGAGGGACTGGCCGATAAGTTGGCTTTTGGGAGAGACAGCATAAGAAGACAGTTGAAAGCGTTCATTCGACTCACTCGGGAGAGGGATAGGCCGCTTGGTTTCTAGCTCTTTGCGCACCTCATCGAGTCCTTCATCTACTCCAAACACTTGCAACTGATCGTGAGGGAAGAGCACGAAATCAGCGCCTGGAGCAACAAAGCTCGCTTCACCTCGAAGGACTGCAATCACGTTGACCCCAAAACGCTCGCGAATCTTTAGCGAAGCGAGCGTATGACCGCAGGCATAAGCGTTAGGGTGAACGAGCAGGCTCGTCAGATGGCCTTGCCACGGATCGAGCACTGGCTCTGTCGCTTGGGGCTGAAGAGTTGGAGCTTTCATTTCAGGTCTCAGACGAGCTATGAGCCAGGGAGCTACCTTGATAAGGTAGGGTGTGGTGAAGGTGGTGATCAATGAAGCCGCCACTATCATCGGGAAAATTTCGGGCTTAAGTACAGCAAAGCTCAAGCCAAGGTTAGCGATGATAAACGAAAATTCACCAATCTGCGCCATACTAAAGGCTGCGCTGAGCGATGTGCGAAGACCCTGTCGAGTGAGGATTCCCCCCAGTGCGACAGCAAAGACTTTGCCAAAGATGATGAGGGCTGTGAGGCAAGCAATAGGACCGGGATTTTGAACGATCACCTTGAGGTTGAGTAACATACCAACTGAGACGAAAAATACAGCCCCAAAGACATCCTTGAGGGGATTGACCAGGGCTTCGATGCGATGGACTTCCTTGGTCTCTGCCAAGATAGAGCCCATCACAAAAGCTCCCAGCGCTGCAGAGTAATGAAAGTAACCTGATAAAGCTACCATACCGAGGCAGAGGCCCATGGATAGCACTACCAGCATCTCATCGTTGCCTCGAGTCGAAACAGCTTTGATGAAGCGCGGGACTATCTGCAGACCGAGCATCAACCAAACGCTGACGACCAGCAATAACTTCACAGCTGCCCAGATTAGTGACAAGCTGCTGGCATCCGTATTGCCCGCAATGTTGGTCAGAGCCACTAGCATGAGAATAGCAGCCAAATCTTCGACGATGAGAATGCCAAAGACGAGTTCGGCAAATTTTTTGGATTTGAGATCAAGTTCGTCAAGGGCTTTGATGATGATAGTCGTCGATGAAATCGCGATCATACAACCGAGAAAGGCCCCATTGAGACCGCCCCATCCTAACCACTCCGCACCGAGAAGTCCGAGAGCAAACATAATCACGATCTGCACTAGAGCTGTCACAACAGCAGGTAATCCCACTCTTGCGAGACGCCGAAAGCTAAACTCAAGTCCCAAGGCAAACATAAGAAAAATCACGCCAAGCTCTGCCCAAATCTGCACGCTAGCGGTATCGGTCACGGAGAAGAATGGTGGCGTATAAGGTCCGACAATGATACCGGCGACGATATAACCCAAGACGACAGGCTGACGAATCACACGAAAGATATAAGTGACCACGGCAGCTACGCCGAGAATGACGGCAAGATCGATGATCAATTGCGGCAAATGCATCAGCACTCCTCATACGACAGGGAGCCCTAATCTAACAAGCTCCGTCGGCAAATGCCCTAAAAAAGCGAGGCTGCCGCGATAGACAGGCCTGAAAAAGCTCATTACAATGTGTGCTGTGTCACTCGTTCGGGAATGGAGATCAGCTATGAAAATCGGCATCAAAGATCAGGATCGCGAGAAAATAGCTCTGGGACTCAGCAAAATTTTGGCAGACACCTTCGTGCTTGCGGTCAAAACTCAAGGCTTTCATTGGAATGTTAAAGGTCCTCATTTCTACGCATTACACAAGATGTTCGAGGAACAGTATAGCGCCCTGCAAGGCGCAATGGACCCTCTGGCCGAGCGACTGCGTGCACTTGGAGTATCAGCTCCCGGTTCCCTCCAGGCTTACGCAAAGCTGGCAAGTCTCAAAGAACAAGATAAAGTGCCCGCCGCTCAAGCTATGGTTAAGGAATTGCTGCAAGATCATGAGAATCTTGCCCTTCTCATCCATGATACTATCGCTGCAATCGAAGCCACGCGGGATGAAGTCACCTCAGATATGCTGACCGAGCGTTTGGAAGAGCATGAGAAAACTGCCTGGATGTTGCGGGCGACACTTGAAGAGTGAGAGGAAGGCGGCGCTTTTGCAGCGCCGTCCCTTTAGAGTAGCTGGCGTTTGAAATTAGCAGTATGGGTACTCTCCAAAGAGGCGCCCTGTCGATAGGCCTTCAGAACTTGCTGGATGCCTTCTGCGCTATAAGGCCTTGTGAGAAAGTCGAGGCGGAAGCGTTTCACACCCATAGCGCTCAACTCATCTCGATGTTGCAAGAGAGAGAAAGCTTCTTTGCCATACACCACAGACTTACAAGATTCGTGGGCTACATAGAACCGTTCGCCCTCGTCATTTTCAATCTCAAGAGTCCGATAACCGCAGACCTTTGAGGTCGGGCAGCCATGGTGCAGAGCTGTCAGGGAGCAGGCTTCGGCGATAAAGAGCGGAGTGTCTTTGTATAGAATCGCCTGCGGCTCGATGGCTCCGAGCGGCCACTGCGAGAGAAGCTCTTGCATATTGATAGCATCATCTTCGATAGAAAGAGACGCAGACTGGATTCCAAGATCGCGCAGCGTTTTTGCAGCTTCGCTGTTGAGGACGTAGAGGGTGAAGTCGCTGCTGAGATTCCAATCAGCTTTCTTGCTATTTTTGAGCTCCTTGAGGAGAGGGAAAGCTCCGAGATTCCCCACTTCAAAATGCTCTCCACCGAGCGCGACATAAGCCTCCAGCCAAAGCTTGAGGAGCGGTTCGTCCCATGCTCTCAGAACAGTCGGCAAGGCAAGGCGCAGGTGAATCGAGCGAGCTTTGCAAAAAGCTATGAGATCTGCGAGCACGTCTTGGGGCTTTTGTTCGCC
>JACCDP010416935.1_pt1 | contig 12228 bp, 11 predicted proteins | sample 7445841 | NCBI WGS metagenome assembly JACCDP01 (sample SAMN15323441, study PRJNA562643) | freshwater metagenome | isolation source: river surface water | place: USA:Blue River Watershed | collected 2017-08-17
AAGACAATAGTGAAAAACGAAGGTTTTGTAATGGTAACAATGAAAACTTCTTCAGCACAGTTTCAATCGCTTGATGATCAGGTTGGCGAAGCCAACGGGGAAATGTTTTTTTTGCAATCACACCTTGACTTACGACTTCTTTTACGGTCATTGGAAATAAGCGATCGCCCAATGATAGAACTTGGGGAAGATATCCAATTGAGAGATTTTTTTGAATCTTTACTTCTCCTGCATTTGCGCTAATTAAACCTAAGATGATCTTGAGTAAAGTTGTCTTACCTGCGCCGTTAGCTCCAATTAATGCGACTTGATCTCCGGTGTGAAATGCCAAAGAAATGCGATCTATCAACCGGACTTGGTCAAAGGTCATTTCTAAGTTATGAATGTCAATCAGGGGTTTAGATTTCACTTTGTGCGATTGCCTCATAATTCAATAATAGTAATTCTTGATAAGTAACGCCAGCCTGCAATTGAGAAGCGCTAATGGTTTCCATCGTAAATAAAATTGTGGTTTCTAAAGATGGATTGCTTTCTAGTAACGTTTCCGTGACTGCAGCATTATCGGTTGTAGAAACATAAAGTAAATTCGTCTCTAAAGAGGCCATGAGATTATTAAAGTCAATAATCGATTGTGCTGTTGGTACCACTTCAGATGAGAAACCAGGGTAAGGGGTCAAAACATGAATATCGTAACGGGTCAAATATCCAAATGCGTTATGACCAGCAAAAACAATTTCAAGCTCTTCTTCTGCCATCACCAATTCTTCATAAAGGGAAATTGCATCCGTAAATGCCTCTGAAATAAGGATCTTTCGAGATTCAATCAAGAGTTCGTGCTCAGGTAGTAAATTGATGATTGCTTCTGTAATGATTTCAAGCATGATGAGACCGTTGGCTGGATCAACCCAAAAATGAGGATCCCCCAAATGATCATGATCTTCTTCGCTAGAGGTGACTTCAGTCTGTATTTCATCATTCGTTAATGTTGGTAGCAATGAAACATAACTTGAAAGATCAATTAGTGTTCCTTGTACCGTATCTTCAATCGAGTGAATCCACGGTTCAAAAACTTCACTTGAAAATAAAACCAAGTCGGCGTTATTCAAATTAACTCGTTGATTGGGAGTTGGTTCATAATCATGAGGATCAACCCCTGCCGGTATCAACCAAGTAATCTCCATCAAATCACCCGCGAGTGAGGAGGCTAAACTATATTGAGGAAACAGCGTTGCAACCAACAAAGGCTCAGAAGGTGTTGGTAAACCACAGCTTATTATCATAAAAGCCATGAGTGAGAATTGAATTTTATGCATGACCATATCTCAAACTCCTTACGGAAGTATGATATCAAACAATGATACAAATGCAAACTATTTGCGTTTAGATTGATTTAAATCAAGAGGCACACCAAGAATTTGATCAGTTTTATAAACCACCCAACTCAATAACAGCACAATCGATAATATGGCGGTTGCAATCCAAGCAAAGGTTTCGAAACCCAAGGTTTGTACATCTAAAAAGAAATATGGATAAATTGTTTCCGTGCCATTTAAATGGAAGCGACCACCTAAATTAATGTAAGCAAGAAGATAAAAAACATAAGTGGCTAACGTAAATAAATTCCCACCAATAAAGAAACTTTTTAAATTACCTTTTTTATCAAAAAGAGCATAATCAAAAATGACAAGAAGTGGAACCAAAAAATGGATAAAAATGTCCTTTAAACTAAAGATTGCGTAGGCAATTTGGTGGTCAGCAATATATGGAATAAGGACAAAGGAATAAACAATCGTAGTTAATGCCAAGAAGACAATTAAGGTTTGTTTTAAAAAATAAATCCAACTTGAACGAACGTTTCTAAAAATTAGATTAAAGATAAACAGGACATATAAGAGCGCTGTGAGCATGTTTACATAACTCGTAAAGTAACTTAACACTTCTAGGATATTAAGGGCATCCGTGATGGTTAAATACAAGCCAAACAGCGTGATGATTAAGATGATAAACTTGAAAGTGATTGAAAGAAAGTGATTCATTTTTATAATTATAAATCAAAAAGAGATGCGTTATTCGGTTCGTAAGGCAATGACTGGATCTTTTCTTGCCGCGATACCGGAGGGAATTAATCCTGCAAGTAGGGTTAAAAAGGTTGATAAAACAATCAAGCCTCCAGCATAAATAGGAGATAATGAGGTGAAGTTTGCGATATCAATCAAGTTGAGAATGATGATATTAATGGGAATATTGAGAACGAGGGTAATGGCAATACCCAATACACCAGATACAAAACCAATAATGATCGTTTCTGCATTAAAAATTCTAGCAATGTCTTTCTTTCGTGCACCAAGGGAACGCATAATCCCAATTTCTTTGGTTCTTTCAATCACAGAAACATAAGTAATAATGCCAATCATAATTGAAGAAACCACAAGTGAAATAGATGCAAAGGCGGTTAAAACAATCGCAATGGTGTTAATTAAATCAGTAATGGTAGAGGTGATATTTGCCGCCAAATCCGTATATCGAATCATATCCAGTTCATCTCTAAGCGCAGTTGTCCCGTCGTAATTGTATGCATCGATATAAGCTTTAATTAAATCTTTTGATTCAAAAGAACTCGGAAAAATTTGTGCGGAAACAGGTGTCATGTCACCACCAATTTGCCGCATTCTTTGTTGGTAGACAGATGCAGAATTGATCGCGGTTCCGCCAATGACATAATAACCAAGGTTGGTTTCAGCGTTAAAACCAAGGATTTGATCTTGAACCACTTGTGAATTTAAGGCACCATTGATGGAGTCTTCATAAGCGTAATCTGTTAACAAGGATGTGTAAGCTAATCCCGCATTGAGCAGCTCTGCACTTGCGGAGGCCTTCACCCTGAGAATACCAACCACTTTTAATGGTAAAAGCGTCGCTTCACTAGAAACTTCTGCATCAAAAACATCCTGAACATCATTGGTTTTATATATCGGTCTTTCTTCCGTTGATTGGTCTTGATCAATTTGATAAAAAAGATCATTCGGTATCCATTTGATTTTAAATAAACCTTCATTAAAATCCTCTGAGACCACATCGTTTAAATCAATACCCTCAGAAGCATTGATGTCATAAAAACTAAAGAAACTTTCATCAATACGGTTTTGTTTATCGACAATTAAAACAAGTTCATCTTTTGCTTGCGGATACCGTCCATTTAGGATGTCATATTGGGTGTTAATGAACGCTTCATTATTGGGTAGTTCATAAAAGTTACGGGAAAAGGCAAATTGACCACCCGTTCCAGGACTACGAATGATGTTGGTATTGGTGGACGTTGTCACCATTAAGTTCATCGCCATTGAGCGAGTATAGGTGATCGCGTTGTAATAACTAGCATCCATTCCTGAAAGATATTGCAAAAACGCATCATCAATTTTATTGTTGTGAAGTTGTACTTGGCCGGCGACATATTCAGTGATGGGCGTATTCGGATCTGGAAAATCATTTTCTGAATCGCGAACTGCGGCAGGAGGACCAAAGGCGGTGATGGATTGGGGAATAGAAATTGGAAAACCTGCTAATGTGTCACTTTGTAGGGAACCAACATAAACATTCATCCCCTCTGAAATGGATAAAACCAAGGCAATACCGATGATACCAATACTGCCAGCCAAAGAGGTTATCAGCGTTCTCCCTTTTTTTGTAAGTAAGTTGTTAGCAGAGGTTTTGAGGGCAGTGGTAAAAGGCATCGTGGTCCGTTTCGTCATTAGCTTTCCAGAGGTTTCTGAATCAACGACCTCTGGCCGAGAATCATCAACCACCCGACCATCCAGTAATTTAACAATCCGATCAGAGTGCGTAGCAGCAAGTTCAGCGTTGTGGGTCACCATAATCACAAGTTTACCTTTAGCAATCTTTTTAATTAATTCAAGAATTTGTCCGCTCGTATTCGTATCAAGCGCACCAGTAGGTTCGTCAGCCAAAAGAATTTTAGGATTATTGACAAGGGCACGAGCAATCGCAACACGTTGCATTTGTCCACCCGACAATTGATTGGGTCTTTTGTGAACATGATCCTTTAATCCAACTTCAATCAAAACATCGAGAGCGCGTTTACGTCTTTCTTTTTGACCAACACCGGAAAGTCTCAAAGACATTTCCACGTTGTCGAGAACAGATAAGTGGGAGATTAAATTATACGTTTGGAAGACGAAACCAATCGTCGCATTACGGTAACTATCCCATTCGGATTCGGTAAAATTCTTCGTGGATTTGCCATCGACAATTAAATCCCCTGAGGTATATCGATCTAAGCCACCAATGATGTTCATCATGGTGGTTTTACCACAACCTGAAGGACCTAAAATGGAAACGAATTCATTATTTCTAAATGAAAGATCGACGCCTCTTAAAGCGGGAAAGGGTTGACCAGCGACGAAGTAATTCTTAACAATACCTTTTAAAACCAACATGAACTTATCCTCCAAATACAAAAACCATTATACGAGCAAACCTTTACATCAGTGTAGTTAATACAATTTAAATACGTTTATTTATGGTTAAGATGCAAAATTACCCGTAAATAAAGTAAATTAGCAAATATCCTGTTGATAACGCTGCCATTGTAATCGGAAAACCAATTTTAAAGAAATCCCAGAATTTGACTTGGAAACCAAGTTTACGGAGAAAGCCGATTCCGGCAATATTGGCAGACGCACCGATTGGTGTAAGATTGCCACCTAGGGTTGCACCTGCTAACAATCCAAATAGCAATAGATAAGGAGGAAGACCTAAATTTAAGGATTGCCCTACACCCATCATCACTGGCAATAAGGTTGCAACATAAGGGATATTATCAATAAAGGCAGAAATCAAAACGGAAATGAGAATGACAAAGGTATAGATGATGAATGGATCGTTGTTACCAATCGATTCAAATAATTGCCCCATGGCCGTAATCACGCCTTGATTATCTAAGCCGATGATGAGAATAAATAAACCAAACAACAACCCAAGGGTTTCAAAATCAATGGCCTTAATCGCCTCAATAATTGCTCGCTTTTGTTGATTAAATAAGAGGCGATACAATACAAAGATGAAGGCCACACCTAGGGTAATATAGCCATTAATTTCATTAGGCGTGTTGGGAATAAAAGAAGCGACGATAAGGGAGAATAAAATAAATCCAAGAAAGAATGTAGGGGCAAAATCCTTCACACTTGTTTTTTGCGTAAAGTTAAGTTTTTCATGATGCTTGCCGAGAATAAACCAGAACATGATTAAACCCATCATGGTGCCAATTTGCACAATAAAAAAAGGACCGATTTTTCCATCCACAATAAAAAACTCAAAAAAATTCATATCCGCATATTGTGCGCCTGCTAACATCACTGAAGTAGTGTCACCGACTAGGGTTGCGAATCCTTGGATGTTCGCAAAAACGGATACGGCAACAATCAGAGGGACTGGCGACATCTTGGTCTTTTTAGCAATGTCTAAGGCAATTGGGGCAACGATTAAGACGGTTGCAACATTATCCACGAATGCAGAGACTAAACCGGCAAATGCGGCTAACAAAATAACAGCCCACTTCGTTGAAGACACACGACGCATCATCCAATCAGCGAGTAAGGCGGGCATGCCAGATTCAATAAATTGGGAAACGACAATCATCGTTCCTGCAATGATCATAAAAACGTTCCAGTTCATTGCCGGAGATAGGATATCACTCAAAGAACTATATCCTAGAAGTATAAATAAGCCGGCAACGCCAAGTGAAATCCAAGCTTTATAATTTGAAAAAATCAGTAATGCTATGTAAGTTAATAAAAATAAACTTAAGGCAATTTCCATAACGGTTCAATTTTATCACAATTTGGTTTCCTCTCCATCTTTCGATATGATGATGGCATATGAAAATAGCATGGATTGGATACGGGGTGATGGGGAAGCCAATGGCGACCCATCTAAGTCGAGTTCATCAAGTGACTGTATACAATCGCACGCCGACGAAAACATTAAACATAGAGGGTCATATTAAAGTCGGTTCCAGCTTAGCTTCGACTATTCAAGATCAAGACATCATCATGACGATGTTAGGAACTCCTGATGATGTGGAGCAAGTTTATGCAGTCATACTGAAAAAGGTGAAACCTGGAACCATCTTGGTGGATTTAACAACCTCAAGTCCTTCGCTTGCTCAGGCGCTATATTTAAAATTTAAAAAACAATCAATTTCGATTCTCGATGCACCTGTAACCGGTGGTCTAAAGGGCGCGCAAGAGCAAAACCTTACCATCATGGTGGGGGGCGAGCAATCTACTTTTGACAAAACAAAATCAATACTAGAAGTGTTGGGTAAAAGAATTATATATGTCGGCGAATCCGGACAAGGCCAATATGCAAAACTAGCCAATCAAATTGCCATCGCAGGTCAATTATCCGGATTAGCAGAAGCACTCGCATTTGCCCAATCCAAAAATCTTTCTTTAAACCAAGTCTTAAGCATTCTCTCTTCTGGGGCAGCACAATCCTATAGTGTCACCGCATACGGAGAAAAGATGGTTCAAAAAGATTGGCAGGCCACTTTTTATCTCAAACATTTTTTAAAGGATTTAAGGATTGCGATTCAACATTCAACTACTCCCATTCCGATTGCACAGGCCGTTGAAAAAATGCTGACAACCCTCGTTAAAGACTATGGTGAAAAAGGTGTGCAATCAATCATTCAAGCTTATTTGAAATAAATTACTTACCGTAAATTTGAAATAGCAACCATTGCACAAACTTCGTCGGTAACAACCATTTTAGAAATTGTAAAATTTTGTATTGAAAACCAACTGTCACTTGAATCGGTGGATTTTTTTGTTTGACCAATCTTAAACAAACTTGATAAACCGAAGAAGCTGGTAGACCACTACGTTCATCTTTTTCCATCACTGCGATTGAGCGATCAAATCTGGTTTGATAAGGTGAATTTGTCTTGATAAGTCGTTGTCTTTGATTAGAAAAATTAGACTTTGTATCACCAGGTTTAACATTCACAACGCGAATATCAAACGGTTTAAGTTCTTGGCGAAGACCCTCAGTATATGTCGCAACACTGGATTTTGTCATCGAGTAAAAGGTTTGAAATGGAATCGTAAAATCACCGGCAACTGATCCGATATTGATGACCAAACCTTTGGTAAGTTTAAGTAGAGGCAACATTTTCTGCGTGACTTGATGAAGACCCATCACATTTACTTCATATAGTCGTCTTATTGCTTCAACCGGCGTTTCTTCAACCGGGCTAGCAATGCCATAGCCAGCATTATTTATTAAAACATCCAATTGTTTATAGGTTTTTTGAATATAAGAAAACATTTTATCTATCGAAGCGGGTTCCGTGACATCCATCACTTGTGCATCAAATGTGGGTTTGTTGTTGGGTAAATGGCGAGCGACACCAATCACTCGATATCCAGCTTTTGCAAATCCTTCGGCAACGGCATAACCAATACCTTGAGAAGCACCAGTCACTAAAATGACGGATTGTTTATTGAATTTCATGGAGCATACTCATCAATGCTTTTTCATCCATGGGCACTTTCTTTAACACTTCATCAATAATGGCAACAGCTTCATCGATGAGTGGTTTGGTATGCGTTGCAGTATAACTTGTGCGAATTAAACATTGACCTTCTGGGGCTGCTGGTGGAATGACTGGGTTGACATATACACCATGTTTATAAAGTAGTTTGGCAATCACAAATGTTCGCATCATCGTATAGGTATAAATGGGGATAATCGGCGTGATCGTATCATTCGCTAATGGCAATTTCTTTTCTAACATTTTTTTACGAGCATAAGCAGCAATATCTAATAGGGCTTTGGGTCGTTGGGGTTCTTTTTTAAGAATGCGTAATGCCGCCAAAGCACTGGCAGTGGATGCTGGCGTTAATGCTGCGGAAAAAATAAACGGTCTTGATTTATGTTTGATGTAATTAACCACTTCTTTTTTACCAACCATAAAACCACCAATGGATGCTAGTGATTTTGAAAAAGTTGACATGATCATATCGACTTCTTGATGCAGACCAAAATATTCAGCCGTACCTCTACCCTTCGCTCCAAGGACACCAAAGGAGTGGGCGTCATCAACCATCACTCTTGCACCGTACTTTTTAGCAAGGGCAACAATTTCTGGGAGTTTAGCAATATCACCCGACATAGAAAAAATACCATCGGTGACAATAAGTTTTCCAGCTTTTGGATCCGCTTCTTGGAGTAACTGCTCAAGATGTTTCATGTCATTATGGTTGTAGCGAACTGAGGAAGCAAAACTAAGGCGAATCCCATCATAGATACAAGCGTGGTTTTCTCGATCAGAAAAAATAATGTCATCACGGCCGGCAATTGCAGAAATAATCGCTAAGGTTGACTGAAAACCACTTGGAAATGTTAAGGCTGCTTCTTTTTCCATAAATTCGGCTAGTTCTTTTTCTAAATCTAAATGTAACGTTAGCGTTCCATTTAAGAAACGTGAACCAGAAACACCGGTTCCATATTTTTTGACCGCTTTTACAGTCGCATCAATGACGCGCTTATCACCAGTTAATCCTAAATAGTTATTAGAACCGATCATCACTCGGCGCTTACCTTCCATTTTTACAACGATATCTTGTTTACTTTCCAAAGCGTGGAAGTAAGGATAAATTCCTAAATTAATTGCATTATCGACATCTTTAAATTCATAAGCTTTTTTAAATAAATCTGCCATAGTTTTCTCCGAATTTCTTAGGGTTAACAATGCTACAATAATAGCATTATTAACCTAAATTATGTATAAGGGTGATGAGGGCTAGACTATGAAAAAGAAAATTGATATTAAAAAATTAACACCGATTCAACGCGCTGTTACACTTGAAAGCGCCACAGAACCGCCTTTCCAAAATGAATATTGGAATCACAAAGAAAAAGGTCTTTATGTTGATATATTAGACGGAAAGCCATTGTTTACCTCTGAAGATAAATTCGATTCAGGATGTGGCTGGCCAAGTTTCACTAAACCGATTATTGAAGAGGTTATCTTAGAACGGCACGATTATTCACACGGGATGATTCGTACCGAAGTCAGAAGTCAAGAATCAGACGCTCACCTAGGCCACGTATTTGATGATGGCCCTCAAGATAAAGGGGGGCTTCGCTATTGTATTAACTCTGCTTCCTTAAAATTTATTCCCTTCGATCAACTTGAACTTCATGGTTATGGTGAATATCGAAAATTCTTTAAAAAGAAATAGGGGTTAACATGGAATCAGTTAATTTATGGATTAGTCAATGGATTCAAAGTTTTCGAAATGAATTTTTTGATGCATTCTTCTTATTTATCACGGAGTTTGGTGATGAAACTATTTTTTTAATCATTGCCGCTATTCTTTATTGGACCTTTGATAAACGCTTTGCCTATCGTCTTGTCCTCTTTTTCCTTTATGGAGCCGTCATCAACGGGAGTTTAAAATTTTTAACCAATACACCAAGGCCCTATGTGGAATATCCTGATCGGATTACGCTAGTTGGAGAGGGATCCACGGGTACCTCCTTACCAAGTGGTCACGCGCAAAACAGTACTATACTTGGCTTAACATTAAATGAAAAATCGAATCAATTGGGCCAATGGTTCTCTCGCTTTTTATGCTTGATCGTTGGTCTAGTGATGTTATCAAGAATCTATTTGGGTGAACATTATTTAACTGATGTCATCTTTGGTTTAGCAATTGCCTTTAGCTATTACACTCTGGTTAACCAAATCCAAATTAAAAGAACCTTGCCATCATGGTTGCCTTGGGTGCCAATCGCTTTGCTCATTCCTGTTGCCTTGTTAACAAACGATAAGAATGTTTTTTTGGCAGCAGCAAGTATTGTAGGGTTTACCATTGGTTTTCCTCTCGAAGTTAAATACATTGGATTTTCAGTAAAAAGTCTTTGGTGGCAACAAATTTTAAAAGTCGTGATTGGATTAGGTATCGCTTTAGGATTACGCGTTGGGATAAAAGCTATTTTTGAAATGGGATTATATTCCCTCGATTTTGAAAACAACCCATTATTAACGGATCAACTCTTAGACTTTGCAAGATATCTTATTATTGCTTTGTGGATGACACTCGGCGCACCTATCTTGTTCAAATCATTATTAAATAAAAAACGTAACTCTTAAATTAACCTTGTTTGGCGGAAACGGGTTTGATACCAGCTTTCATCATCGGTTGATTGATAAAATATAAAAATCCGAATACAAGCATAAGACCACCAGAAATAATCATCAACCATTCGATTTCAATCAAATCTGCTAGCGGTCCAAATAAAGCAATTCCAATCGGCATTGCCACGGAGTTAATCATCGTAGCAATACTGGTCACACGGCCCATATAGGCTGGATCGACTTGTTCTTGAAGAATAACCGTTACCGGTGTGTTATAAAAAGGTAGAACAATCCCCTGCATCAGCATGAACGCAAAATAAACATAAAAGTTACTGACAACACCTAACATTAATACACCAAATCCCATAATCGAGATAGCAACGCCTGCGGTGACAATCCGATTTTTAAATCCACCCCACCACGCCACCATTAAGGCACCAATCGTCATGCCGAGGGAAAACGAAACCTCGACCATGGTTAATCTGAACACTTCGTCGCCATAATTTTCAAAAGATCTTACAACTTGAAGTGGCGATAAAAAAGCCACTGGCGAAACCAGAATCAAGACGAAGAATAAATAAATGAAAAATGGAATTAAAAAAGAATGGGTTTTGACATACTTCAAACCCGCAACAAAATCTTGAACTCCGTTGGTGGTTTTAGATTTTCCTTCATTGACATGCTTGGGAATAGTCACGAATAAAAGTAACGTTAATACGCCGATAATAGCAGTTACTGTATCGATATAAAATAAGAAACCAATACTAAACCACGAGATCAAAAAAGCTGCTGCGATTGGACCAAGGACATTAAAAGCGGATTGAATCCCGGTTTGAATACCTTGAACTCTCATCAGTTTGTCTTGAGGTACCATTAAGGGAATCGCCGCCCCTATTGCGGGTCCATGAATCGCTTGGCCAATGCCTCGAACCACCGTAACAGCAATCAGCATCCAAATTTCAATATTTCCTAATGAAAATAGTATCGCTGTCATCAAGGTGACCAAGGCAATAGAGCCGTCGGCTATCACAATCAAAAGCTTTCGATTCATCTTGTCAGCTAAGACGCCAGCAATAGGAGAAAAAATGAGTAAGGGAATAAATGAAGCAATAATAGCAATGGTTAAAATTGTTCCTGATTCAGTTTCAAGATTGATATACCAAAAAATCGCATATTGAACCAAGAGTGAACCAATAAAAGAAATCATTTGGCCAGCAATAAAGAATGTAATGTTACGTTTCCAGTTTTTCATATTTTTTAACCCAGCGAATTATAGCACAGATTATTTTTGAGCTAGATCCCAATCTTTTTTTAAAATTGAATATAGACTTGAGTCTTGAAATCCATCATTGGAGCGATAATATTGCCTTAGAACACCTTCGTGTTGAAACCCAGTCTTCATTAATACAGCCCCACTTGCGGGATTATAGATGGAGTGATGTGCTTCTAAGCGATTAAAACCAACAGTCGCAAATGCATATGTTAATAAGGCTTGAAGCGCTTCTGTCATATAACCTTGATTCCAATACCGCTTCATTAATGCATATCCCACTTCACCCCGTTCAAAACCATCGTGAATTGAGTGAATACTAATGGTGCCAATTAAAGAACCATTTTTTAATTGAATGCCCCAAACATAAAATTTTGGATCGGGATAATTACTCATCCAGTAACTGATAATACGTTTCGTTTCATCAACCGATATGTGTGGTTTCCAAGATAAATATCTCACGACGTCCATATCTGTAGCCCAACCTAAAAACATACTTTCCGCATCCGCCAATTGTAAGGGTCGCAAGATTAATCGATTGGTCGTGAATTTAATTGTTCCTTGGTGGTTCATTGGATTTTCCAAATGCTAATATCTGAAAGCATTAACGAATACATCTGTTCTTCTATTTTAACAAAATTTTGAAATTGAATGGTTAGTTCTCCAATTTCCATTTGAACCCAACTATGGTTATACGTTTGAACAAGTGAAGATACTGGTATAGAAATGGGTTGGTTATTGATTTCAAAAAGTAACGATGGTAAGGATAAATCATCCGCATCGACGATAACGC
>JACCDP010214380.1_pt1 | contig 12227 bp, 20 predicted proteins | sample 7445841 | NCBI WGS metagenome assembly JACCDP01 (sample SAMN15323441, study PRJNA562643) | freshwater metagenome | isolation source: river surface water | place: USA:Blue River Watershed | collected 2017-08-17
ATGTTGGAGATAGAGTTGTTATCTATCACATGGAAGGAGAATCAGGTGTTCCTGCAGGAACATTTGGAACTGTTACGAAAATTGAAAGAGACCCATTCGAATCTGAAAGTGATAAACTCGTCGGTGTTAAATGGGACAATGGGAGCACCCTTGCAATAGTTACTGTAACAGATTCGTGGAAGAAAGCTCCAACTGAATTCATAGATGAGCAAACTCGTTCAAATGAATATAATTTTTACTCAAAGTATCCTGATGTATTTGATTATTTTGACTGGAGATGGTTTAGAGAATATCTTAAAAAAGTTAGAGAGAGTGGGATTGTTAATATGTTTGCGGCGTCTCCACTTCTATATTCTGGTAAAGAACACATCGATAGATATTATGGAGAAAATCAAGAAGATAATGAAGCATTCCAAGAGGTTTTAGATATGAGTGAAGAATCAAAAAACAAATTGATACAAGGAATCATGAAATATATGGATGCTAAAAAAGAAGACATTGATATTGATAGGGTAAATTATTATGCTAGAAAATTTTCAAAAGATTTACTTGGTGTTTATGTAAACTTCTTTGTTTAATTTGACAACGGTGCTTTAATTGGCGGATGGCACAAATAATTAAACAATTCAATTTTATTGATGTCAATTTTTTCCCAATCTACAATATAACCATCCAAATAAGTAAATTCAAAGTTCAAATTCACCCATGGTAATTCGTATGGTTGTCTTGATTTTTGCTCAATGGCTTGGTCAATGTGATTTAGATAAAGATGAGTATCTCCCAAATTTCCGATAAGTTCATCAGGAACCATGTTGACAACTTTGGCAATCAGTGAAAGTAATATCCCATAAGATGCAATATTAAATGGTAACCCTAATAAGGTGTCTACTGAACGTTGATTCCACATTAGAGAGATTGCTCTTGTCGGGATGTTGGCATCATCCATCATATCCAAACCATTAATCTTACCAAAAGCATTTCCACCACCTTCCTCCCAAGTTTTATCACTTTTTGTATAAATCTTATAACGTTCATCAAATGATAATTGTCTTGTGTAAACTTGAAATCCGTAATGACATGGTGGTAAAACCATTTGGTCTAATTCGGCAACGTTCCAAGCACTTACCATTAGTCGTCTCGAATCAGGTTCGGTCTTTAATTGATAAATGAGTCTTTGAATTTGGTCATACCAAATTGAACCTTTTCTATCCCCATCTAAATCTATCCAACCTTGCCATTGTCTCCATTGCTTACCATAAATTGGTCCTAACTCACCCCATTGTTTAGCAAACTCATCATCAGTTTTGATTTTTTTAATAAAATCTTCTTTATCCAACATATGGTCATGAGGAACTTCTTTATAATAGTAATTTTTATAAGCATCACCATCCCAAATGTGACAATTATTATCAACCAAATATTTGATATTTGTATCCCCTTTCAAAAACCATAACAACTCAGTTATCATAGTTTTCCAAGCCATTCTTTTTGTGGTTAATAAAGGAAATCCTTCAGACATTTTATGTCTAATTTGACGACCAAAAACTGATTTTGTTCCAGTTCCCGTTCTATCCTTTTTTACTATACCGTTATCTATGATGTCTTGTAAAAGGTCTTGATATTGTTTGTCTATGTTACTCATAGTTATAGATTTCATGTTTTTTTGTGATATAAGTATATCCGCCAAAAAGTAATGTTCCGTAGAAGATAGTTGCAAAAACAGAGTTCATAAAGAATGGTAAACCATCAATATAGCACTGAATTAAATTTGTTCTGTTATATCCTCCACCACAAATCCAAACAAGAAAATTACTTGTTAAGAAATAAAATAGTGGTCCGAAAAAAACTCCTTTTATTATACTAATTGATTTATTGATTTTTATATTAAACCCAAAACAAGTTAAAAGTGTAAATAAAATATAATTCACTAACTGACCACTATAAAACCCACTAATTTTAGTCATGTTATTTATATACATGATTTGATATATACAATCACTTATAAACATAGAAATAAGTGGTAAGAAGAAGGACCATTTTTTGTTGTTAACAAATAATGAGCCTCCAAACAAAGCCATTGCAATTTGTGGTGCAAATCCCATAGGTCTATCAGGAATTACTCTGTAAAGAGAGCATATTATTGTTAACAATATTAAGGAATTAAATACTTTTCTATTCATCTTGTGGTAATAACTTTTTTCTTACTTTATCCATTCTCGAAACGCTTCTTCGTAAGCAACAACTTTATCTTTTTTCGGGTCTTCTTCCAAAATTTTTTTTGCCGTTTCAATAACCTCAATTCTCAAACCATAACTATGTGAATCAATTAGGATTTCTTCAATTATTTCTTCGTTTGTCATAAAATACCTGCAGTTTTTTTCCATTCTTCTACCATATGGTCACTTGTTTTCAATAGGTTCAAGAATGCTGATTTAAGTTTATTATAATTTTCAATATTTTCTTGTTTCCCTAACATATAAGATTGATACATGCAACTGTCTATAGACCTCTTATCTAAAAAGGAATGATGTGGTATAGTATTTTGATATATTTCTTCTAATTTTTCTTTCATGATTCAATCTCCTTTTGCCAAAATGGTTTAGAATAGGGTGGTCTAAGTAACCTCCAAATTATTTCATCTACCTTATCATTATTTCCGTCCCACATTGCGAACATAATTGCATGTAACACTTCTTGTTGTTTCATAACAAATTCTGCGAATTCTTTTTTGGTTGGTTCAGTGTCTCTGTCACCAAATTTTCCATATCTGAATCCGTCATGTAATTTGCCAGCGGTTTCCCTTAATTGATAACTACCGTATCTCAAATCTCGAATTGTGGTTTTGACCCATTTGTCAAATTCATCAGGGACCCTGTCAAGAAGTTCGTCGATGTCTTTACCATCTCTAAGATATTCCCATATATCAACATTTGAAAATCCAGTTAAGATTCTATGAAGACGAACGTATTCATCTCCCTTTATCTTCATTCTGAAACCGTTTCGGAAACGGACAACGTAACCCTCACGGTCTTTGGATATCAGGGATTTTAAGGTCTTAAAATCACTTATACCGTCATATCTTTTAACAACTGGCATCTTTGTCTCTTCACAAACTTGAAGTAATGAACTGTAATCCAGTTCTTTACCGGATGCGTTGCTTATCATAGATAAAACAATTAGAGACTCTTCGCCTTCGTAATCACATACAATCCTATTCTCAGGATATATTATTTCTACTAAGGTAGTATATCCTTTTGGTAATGGTTCGTAGTTATATTTGGATTCAAGAATTTGTCTCGCCTTAACGGATTGTTCAGATATAAAAGAACCTTTGGTCGCTAAAATCCATTTTCCTTGAAACCAAAACAAGATACCCAAAGAACCATCAAGTTTTTCGAATACTTCGAAGGGTTCATTCGGAATTTCCTCGGGTTTGTGTTCTTCTATGTTGAAGAATTTATTGAAACCTTTGGCAACAACATTTCCTTCATTATCTAAAATAAGACCACGGCATTGTTTGGTAATTTCATCCCATTTATTTTCATATTGGCAAGTCCTACTGTAGTTCCAAATGGATATAGGAAGGGTCGGGTGGTCATTTTTGACTACCAAACCCTCACTCAAATAGTTGTTTAATATGTTTAAATCTAAGGTCAATTTATTTTTTAATTAACATGTTTGTGTTTGCGATTGGGAAACGAGCAACTGGAATTCTTTTTTCTTCTACTGTAGTTCCATCTATTTGCATTACTTGGTAAAATCCATCCTCAATTTTTACTGTCGGAACGTCACCAAATGTGTAAAGGATTTCTGAGTCTTCAGATTTACCTGTGTAAAGTTTAGCTGTTTTAGTTGTTGTGTTGAATACTAATGTTTGCATGTGTTTGTTTTTTATAAGGTTTCAAAATTTATTGTATCATCTTTTTTTATATCATCGAAAGACCTCCATAAAGTAAATTTACGACCGACCCTTGGAAGAGAATGATGTTCTCGGTGACCACACCATTTACATTCTCTTACCACAACACGAATAAATTCTCTATTATGAGGATGATTTTCAACTTTATGTTTCTCTCTCCTATATTCCCAATTATGGGCTCCAATATAACAAAAAGGGTTTTTCATATTATAACTTTATTTCAAATCTGTTTTTCATTGTTTGGAGTTTTTCTTCAGGAACTCCGTGGATATTTTGTGAACCATGTCTATTTTCGACAATCAAAGATACAACTTTATATCCATATTTCTCGGCTAGTTTGAAATAATCCTCCATCTCCCACTCTTGTGTGAAAGTGTTTGACACCGCAATCTCGGGATAATATTGTTGATTGTTTTGATGGTCTTGCATTCTAATTTCAACTTCATTTTTACACCAAGCGTGAGCTTCTTTTAATTTTGAACCGTCAAAATTGTAATTTCCCTCTTTATCGTAAAAGAACTTATCCGCTTCACAAACAGCATAGTCGTTCCAAATATGGGTTGCAAAACTGGTTTTTCCTGAACCAGGTAAACCTCTAACTAAAAATAAAACTCCACTCATATTAATATCCTTTTTGAATTGTTAATCCGTAGGCAAAGTTAAGAAAAGAAACTTGAATTCCAAAAGCTGGAGATGTAACACCAGTCTCAAGGAAATATTCTTTATCATACCATATTGATACACAAGGTATAATCCAGTATTTCTGTCTAAACCTTACAAACCTGTTATTTTCAATAAACCACTTATTCATGTATATTATTTTTTACGTTCCAAATATTAAATGGGTCAAATTCATTATCAATTTCATATAATCTCATACTGATTTCATTACGAGTTTCCAAAGATAAGTGTTTTGAAAGAACTTCTCTACTATTCTGATGAATCATTTGAACCATCATTATAAAATTTGTTCCCTCGTTTTTTAAATCTTTAATTCGATGAATTTTGGATTCGGCATATTCTTGCTCCAACTCGTATTGTTTTTCATCCCAAAGAGTATATTCAGGAAATACCTTCCAAAAACGAATACAAAGAGATTTTAATTCCTCAAAGTATTCGTCTTTTGGTGGAGTATAAAACAATTTTGTTTTGTATTCGTTCGGTGTCATTTGTCTTTGTTTTGTAAATCATCCAAATGATGGTCATAATCACCAACCTCAGATATTTTGGGTCTGTTTCTGAGTAACGGAACCACTTCTCTGTAAACATTATAAGGTTTAAACTCAGGGTGACCATCCATTCCGACATCCATTCTTTGACCTTTAGCGAACCTCAAGTTTGTCGGAAGGTGACAGTGACCGTGTAAGTGCATTACACCCTTACCAAGACCATCCCATGAACTTATAGGGTAGTGCATCAAACGGAACTTAAACTGTCCTATTTCAAGTGTATTGTAGTGAGAAACGGATTTAAATAATCCTTGACACCCATCCCTATTATTTTCAATGTGGTGGTCGTGGTTTCCCAAAATTAAATGAATATTTTTACATACAATTCTATCCCAAAATTCACGTATTTGGTCGAATCCACCAAAAGACCAATCACCCAGGTGAATAAATATATCATCTTGACCAACATTTTCGTTAATGTTATTAACTATTGTTGCATTCATTTTTTCTATTGTTGTGAAATCGCGAGTTTGTGAAATAGGGATTTCCCCTTCTTGGGTTCTCCAATTAGTGACACCTCGACATATATTCTTGTGAGAATAGTGGGTATCAGAAGTTATCCATACGTTAACCTCAGGAACATTTTTCGTATTTACAGGTATCCTTATCATAACATCCCAAAGATAGTAATTTTTTAGGACTTGGCAAAAAAAAGAACAAGTGAGTTCTAAATTAAGGCGATAAGTAAATTACCAAGATACTATCATAATGATTGTTGAACCACACTTGTCTTTTACAAAGTTATAGAATAAATTCAAATTTGTAAAATGAAAATTTAAAAAAAGTTTGGTATTTATTAGAAAACAATAATATGAGAATTTTTAACACAGGTCAAATATCTCCGTCAGAAAAGCAAGATATTTTGAACAAACATAAGAGCATATATAATGGGTTTAGAACAATGGAGCCAAAAATTTCAAATGAACAACCATTGTATATTCAAGATTTTGCTGGTGACAAGTTGGGTATGACAATTAATAACAAAGGTGTTATTAAACCTTATACAAATGTTGGAATCAACGAAAGCGTTGAAGAAGGAAAAATGTGTGAACAATGTGGTGGAGAAATGTATGAAGATGTTTGCGAACAGTGTGGTGGCAGAATGGAAGGTGAAGTTGAAGAGGGTGTTGGCAAATTAGATGACATCTACCATGAAGAAGATTTGAACCCTTCAGATGATTTTGATTATGTTGAAGGTGGAGGAAATAATTATGGAACATTTGAGAAAATGCACCATATGAAAGAAGGGACTGCTACTTCAAATGCACCAGTTTCTTATGGTAAACATTATGATGAAATAAAAGACCCATATAATTTCCAATCAGATGGTCCTGTTGGAAACGGAAAAACCTTAAGAATGTCAAACGTGGATGAACAAGGACGCACTGGTGGTGGAAACGCCCCTGATTTTGATTTTGATTTAAACGCAGAACCAGCATTTGATTTCAAAAGTAAAGGTCCTGAAGAAGGGGATGGTCCTTTCAGTGTTGAAGCTCCTGACATGGATTTAGATATGGATGATGAAAAGAAACCATACGATTTCCAATCAGGTGGTCCTGATAATGGAGGAGAAACTTATCCAGTATTCGAAGATAGTTTTGACAAATTAATTGATATGGATAATGAACTTGAAGATGAAAGAGAAGAACTTGAAGAAGATGATTTTGACTTTGACGAATTTTCTTCAGCATTCGAACCAGAAATTGATGAAGTTGACGTGTCAGGTTCTCAAGGAATTTATGGTGACATGGAACCAGCATTCGATTTTGATAGTGAAGGTCCAGGTGGTGCAGGTCCTTATCAAAGAAGAAATGAGGGAGAAACTAATGAGCAAATCCCACGTAAACACGACTATAAGAAAATGCTTAGAAAGAAAGATGCTCTATCAAGAGGAGAGGATTTTGATGATAGTGAGTTAGACATATCAGACTACGAAGGTGAATACAGTCCTGAAACTTCATCTTGGGAAGAAATTACCAAAATGACAGGAGACGATGAATTCGCTAACGTAGATGAAGACATCAGAGAATCATTAATCAATCAGAAAAATAAGATTAATGAAATGATGTTGAGAATGAAAGTTATAAAATAATTAAAAACCCCCACTTAGTTGGGGGTTTTTTATAATATTTCTGAGATAACATCTGAGATTATACTGTCTCTCAATATCTCCCATTTCAGGATTGCATATTTCTTTTCGTGGTCAAAATATGAAACGTTTTTCTTCAGATTGTTTTTGATTTCATCCGAAGAAGGAACATAGTTCTCAAGTGAAACAACAACAAAGTCGTGAGATAAAAGTAGATGTCTTCCAACCACTTTATTTATCTCATTTAGACAGTAGATATACCTAAATTTATCGAGAGTTATGTCGTCTTGATATAAATAATATATTTCATTCGGTGGGAATATATCGTATTCGTTTTGCAAGTTCTCCCTCTTTATATATTCTTCGGTAAAATTAATGAAAAATGGTTGGTGGTAATCAGTGACAAACTTGTTTATTTTAGTTTTTTCAGATGGATTGACTAACACTAAAAAGTTTTTTGACCATATCCTACCTATTGTTTGATTATTGAGTAAATGGCTGTTTTTTGGGAGAGGTCCGGAATATTCAACTAAGGTGTGTAGATATGGTTTATTTATTTGACATGGATGAATCAAGTTTTTCATTGATTCTAAAATATCAGATTTATTCAAAACAACGTTATCTGTTGGTTCGTAAAGTAAATTTAATTTATTTAATGTTCGTTCGTAATCATAAAAGTGAGAGAAGTGATATCCATTGTTAACAATTATTGATGGAAAGTTCAACATTCTAATTTTCCATTCATAATTGAATAATAAAGATTTAGGGTCCGTTATCAATTTTGATTTGTTGAAAACGCAAGTCCCAAGATGTGGGTAGGTATCAAAAAATTCACTCGACCATATGAAATTTGTTTGTCTTAAAATGAGGGAATCGAATTTTATGTAGTGACTCAGAGTTTCAGGATTTGATAAATCAGGGATTTCATCCACGTCTGAAACCAAAATCAAATCGTCAAATTGTAAATCTAAAGATAAGATTTTTTCCCTAAGTTTATAAAGAGCGTAGTCTATTATATCAAATTTGTTAATTTTTGATTCTTCGAATGAAAGTAATTTTTTTTCATATTTTAAATTTTCATAAACTAATTTGAGTGAATTTTTGTCAAATTCATTGTAAACTACATGTATTATTTTTTCACGGAAGTCATCAAACAAAGAGTCCTCGAAATTAAAATTAATTTTTTTTGGGTTATTCCTATAATCAATATTTCCCTCAATAATTATAAAATAGTTGACATAAGGGTCCAGTTCTTTCAATCTGAATTGCAACATTTCTATCTCATCATAAAAGAAAAAACAATCAACAATTTTATTTTTTTTCAAAAACTTATCCATTTTCGTTGAGTTATCTATTGTGTTTAATTATATTTTATATTATAAAACAATTTAAAGAAATGTCATCCAAAAACTATTTTTTACAAGAACAAAGAAATAATGTTAATCACTTAAATTATTATTATTTCACAAAAGCATTCACTCCCGAAGAAATTATCAAAATCAGAGAAATTGGTGATTCGTATCCTAAACAAAAAGGGACAGTTGTTTCCGATGAACATAATGAAGGTGTTAGCGACTATAGAATTAGTGATATTTCTTGGTTGGACGATAATACTCAGACATCATGGATTTACCAAAAAATTGCAGATTATGCAAAAGTTGCAAATAAAGAAATGTGGAATTTTGATATTTGGGATTATTATGATAGTTTACAATACACCACGTATTATGGTGATGGTGGACATTATGATTGGCATGCCGACTTAGGTCCTGGTATTTCGAATAGGAAGTTGTCTTGTGTATTACAACTATCAGACCCTGATGAATATGAGGGAGGTGATTTGCAAATAAATCCTGGAGGAACTATTTTGAATGTCCCGAGAGAGTTAGGTCTCCTATGCTTCTTCCCATCTTTTTTATTACATAGAGTTACACCATTGACGGGAGGAGTAAGAAAATCCTTGGTGACTTGGTTATGTGGGGCTAATTTAAGATAATATGATAAGAGAAAAGGTTGTAGTAGAAGACTTCAAAAAAATTGCAAAAGAAAATGAATATTTTTTATGGCATTTTTTAATGGAAGACCAATATGATACAATTAATTCAATTTGGTCGATTTTTGATGAAAAAATTAATCCATATACAAAAGAACCTGAAGTTCACCAGTTGAAAACCTTGCTATCAATGACTGATGTCCCCTATTACGAATCATATGTTAAAGATTCTGTCGATTTTTTAATTAATTTAGGTTTGAGGGCTAGTGATGTTTATATGATTAGAAATCCTTGGCCGAACTTACCTCCTCAGCGGAGATGGTATTACGTTCCAGTTATAGTTGGTTTCAAAAGAAATAGGATGGTTTATAATACAAATGAACCAGGAGTTTGTTATTGTGTTGAGGGAGTTGCGGAAACAATTTTGAGATTAAACCCTGAATTACTCTCTAATATAGAATAAAAAAAAGGTAATCTTTCGATTACCTTTTTTTTTATTTTTCAGTGTTGAAGAAGAATACTTGAAACAATCTACCATCATACATGTCTTTACCAAAGTAATCTAACGATACATGGTAATTGTCAGCTCTATACATAATTAATCTGTTGAATACATTTCCGACTCTATCAATCATGTCCCATTTGGTATAATCTTGAGAATCATGACCAGGAGGTGCAAATTTATCGTATTCGGGGTCTTGAGATGCCTTTCTATAATCATAGTGCATCCAACCTGTAGCCTTATGTCTGAAAATTCCTGTCCCTGCAGTTGGAGGTGCATCGGGTGTTAAATAACAAACCGCAGCCCAATCTGTTGTAGAATCCGCATGAATCCATGACCTGTCTGATGCTGTTGTATATTGAAATGAACCTGTATATTCACCACCCCACCAAGTAATTTCACCTGCAAATGGATAGAGGATATCTCTCATTTTTTTCTTCAATGAATCGTTAAGAAATGATACGGTTCTTTGACCAGGATAATTTCCTCTTACTGCAAATTCTTGAGAAAGAGCAAACTCTCTCACTCTCATTGGGTCAGAATAGAAGTTATCGATAGTTAATGAATTAAATCTCATAGTAATTTTTTTGTAATTAAATTATAATAATAAATAATCATAAAAAAAGAGATTGGAATCACATATTAAAATGATTTTTGCTTTGTTTTAAGATATTTCTTAATAAATTAGAACGATATGGAGATTAAAGAAATTGTGTCATATTTTTTAAACACAGACTCAAACATTTTGGAAGTTTCTTTCAGAACAATAGATGATGATGAAGAGGTTTTTAGAAGCGACAATATAGACTACTCGATTGTAGAGAATTATGGATTTGAATTGGTTTCAGAATCATTCGATTTTTTTGATGATGATTTTGATGATTTCAATGAAGATGAAGATAAGGTTGAATTGGATGAAGGAGAATTGATTGTATTTTTAAATGAATATTACACAATCAACCCTAATTCATTACCAAGAGCTGATTTTTATTAGGTCCTTTTTAAATGAAAAACGTATCTATATTTAGGTCCGTTTTTCCCATAGGGTGAAAAGTCTAATCCGGATAATTGGAGACTTTCGGCTAAATCACTATCAATGCTTAAAATAATTTTACGATAAGTGTTCTCATCTTTTGGGTTATACATAAAAGTTATTTTACCGAAGGTATATGCATCAAAACTTAAAGGGACTCTATGATAAAATATATAATCAGGTGACATACCATATTCCCAAACGTCTCTTTCGTTTACCCTTCTAAGAAAATTCATTCTCAAGTCTGAGTAGGTGAAATCCATATAAAATGCTCCTATTTTTAACGTATCGAACGGGTCTGGTAAGAATCGATTGATTACTACATCCCCAACGACAAAGTTTCTTATTGAGTCTGTTGGATTTTCAATTTGAATTACAGATAATTTTTGTAAAAGGTATTTTCCACTTAATGTAATCGTTGAAGTTTCTGTTACATACTTTTCACAAGAAGACAAAATAAATAAAATCAAAAAAAAAGATAGTTTTTTCATATTTGCAAGATTATACCTTTTTTTTCAATCGGCAAAATATTTATCACTATGAATTTGGATATCGACTTTTTAATTAATTTCATGAAGAAATATTCTAAACCAAGAAAAACGGAGTTTAGTGAGCAAGAAACACCTCCTGCTGGTGGAGATACTGGTGGTTCAACAACATCTTCTTCTACATCAACACAAAAGAAATGGGAGTCGGGTCGTAAATTGGGTAAGACTTATATGAATGACCCAAAATACGTTTGGAAAAGCGATAGAACAATGGGTAAAACTTATATGGGTGACCCTAAGTATAAATGGTATTCAGGAATTGCAAGAGGTCATGCAAACCCTGCATCAGAATCTTAATAATCAAATCAGATTAATATAAAAAGAATCTATAAGATTTAGATGCCATTTCACGAGCATAATCTTTAGTAACTTCATCGATAAATCTTTTATCCGAACAAATTTGATTGATTAATTCTTTAGTATTTATGGGTTTCTTACTATCAATCTCATCAACATGATATGAAGTGTTGTCACTCATGTAATAAATTTCTTGAGAATCAATCAGCTCAATTTCGCATACTTCTTTTGATTTTCCATCTTTTTTTACGTAGACTGTGTCATATATTTTGAATCTCATCTCTTTTTTTTACAAAAATAACGAATATTTTTTTACTTTACAAAACTATTTATAAAAAAACCGCTTCAATGACGACAAGTCGAAAATTTAAGGATAGAGCACTTTTAATAATGAAATATGACCCATCAAAAACTTTGAAGGAGAATCATTATATTAGTGAACAAGAAGGTAGAGGAAGTTCAATTGCATTGGACCCCGAAGGAGATAGAAAAAGAGAGGAAGAGGAGAAAAAAAACGCGTATCCGAATTATTGTAGTTATCCTGAACAAGCAATATTACCTGGTGAAAACGAAGTTGGTGCTTCAGGTTTGGAAGCAATACCAGAAGGATTTTGTTG
>JACCDP010413618.1_pt1 | contig 12227 bp, 31 predicted proteins | sample 7445841 | NCBI WGS metagenome assembly JACCDP01 (sample SAMN15323441, study PRJNA562643) | freshwater metagenome | isolation source: river surface water | place: USA:Blue River Watershed | collected 2017-08-17
CCACCATTTTTGAGTCAAAATAAATAGTTTTGAAACCGTAGGAACTAGGATACAGATATCTCACATATACAATATCTTGTGATCGGTGAGTATGTTCAGAGATATTGAAACATCTGCATAGCGGAGTTGCAGCTAGGCCGAACCTGTGACCATATAAGATCGCTGGTTAAGACCGTAGGAGATCACAGTATCTCCCGCATAAACAAGCAGGACGGGACTGTTAAATGAACCTTGCATATTAGCAGTACTAGGAACCTCAATATTAGCTAATACTAGTATTGGGGTTTTCTTTTGAGTATCTGGTAGATAATAGTATCTAGTATCTCACAGGAATATCTCACAAAATATTATCTAGTATCGGTGTTGAGTATCTCACAAATACTATTATCTATTTTCTCTCACAGATATTCGTTGGAGTATCTAGTATAGTAATGGCTAGATATGGCCAATAATATAATCTCAGCCACGATAGTATAAGAGCGTCGAATGCGGTATTCACAGTAGTATATTTATTGAATATCGGGTGGAGTGCCGGCGGTGTTGTATTTGAGCAACATCTTGTAAAGTCCCACCATTTGACAGGGTCTTTGGATGACGTTATAGTACATGAATCGCAACACACATAGGAGTTCACGTAAATGACTACTCAAATCGTTTTTGAAGGTGGCAAGTGGATCGGTCTCGCAAACGGCGTCAAAGTCGTTAAGTCGTATGATCAAACTCGCGTAGTCAAAATGATGGCCAAAGCGGGTTATCGTAATGTGCCAATTAAGGGCGAGGATGTCACTGCTGAAGTTGAAGAAGACTCTCAAACTCAGTGGGATATCAATACTCGTTTCGACTTTGTTACTCAACTAGTAGATATGGTTGCACGTAATAAGGCAGTATCGCTTATCGTTACTGGTCCCGGCGGTCTCGGCAAAACTCATACTGTTCGTGCTGCATTAGAAAGTGCGGGTTTGAAGGATGCCTCGGGTTTTGATAGTGAGAATCCCGCAGAATCATTTAAGGTCATTAAGGGCTACAGTACTGCCAAAGGTCTATATCGCGAGCTTTTCTTCAATAGGGATAGTGTTATTGTTTTCGACGATACTGATAGTATTTTGAAGGACCCAGTTGCACTTAATCTGCTTAAGGGTGCATTGGATAGTTATGACAAGCGGATTATCTCTTGGAATGCGGATATGAAGGATGATGACCTGCCTCGCTCGTTTGTGTTTAATGGCCGGGTTATCTTTATCAGTAATTTGAAGCGCAGTCAAATGGATGCTGCACTAAAGACTCGTGCATATGTTGTGGATTTGGCTATGAATTTGCAGCAGAAAATCGATCGCATGGCAGTATTGGCTGCTAGCGAGGAGTTTATGCCTCAAATGCCTGTAAAGTATAAGCAAGATGCTCTCAAACTAATTCAAGATATGGGACATCGTGCAAAGGAAGTAAGTCTGCGGAGTTTGCAGGCTGTTACTCGTATTAGGGCTGCTGGTGGTAATTGGCGTGCACTTGCTGAATATACTTTGACGAATTAATGGGGAGTGCCGGGGGGTGTGGCGTAAATGCTGCATCCCTTCGGTTTACTCGGACATTGGTTGCCTGTATAATAGACCGTATTGCAACAAGGAGCGCACGATGGCAACAAAGATGGAAAATCTCGAGCTGGAAATTGCACACTGGGACAATTTCAAGCATTTCATTCCTGGATATCAGGGTTGCTGCGAAGATACTATTAAGAAGTTTCTAGAATTGGGTATTGTGCAGGTCAGTACTGCATTTGAACATGCTATTGGTCATGTTGGTAATCACGAGGTAGTTAGTCTGGATAAGGGCGATCTATATCGCAATGGTCATTATAGCGATGCCAAATTGAGTACTGTGCGAACCAGCGGTTATGGCAAGAGATATTCTGCTCCAGTAACCAATATCTTCAATAAGACCGGTACACTTCGAGTGCAGGTATATGAGCGCAAGCAGAATAAGTTTTATTATTTTGCATTCCCGCGCCGTACCTATAAGGATATTCCCCGTAGCAGTAATATCGAAATTCCCTTTGAGTTGAATGGTAATCCGCGCCGCGTTCCTGCTCGTAAGGTATTCGTAAACTGGTGGAATTACGAAGTGGAAAGCTTCGTAGTCATGTCCAACAAGTACGATTGACCCTACGGTTGACAGGGTCTTTGTTTGAGCATATACTCTTAACACACTGAAACACAAGGAGTTCGAAATGGAAGTCACTCAAGTCATTCGCGAAGCCCAGGTAGCAGCCGCACAGGCCACAGGAGAGTTCCTGCAGAAGCACGGTTCCGCTGATGCCTGCGGTTTTGCTTGGGTTCGTGTGCGTGAGAAGGGATCTACTAAGATGGGGCGTGCTCTGTTGAAGAATGGTTTCCGCAAGGCCTATGGCGGTGGTTTGGAGTGGTGGAATCCTTCGGGTTCCTATACGCAGGCGATCACTGCTAAGGAAGTAGGTGCAGAAGCTGCGGCTCGTGTTCTGCGTGAGCGTTTGGGTTTAGAGGCCTACGCAGGTTCGCGTATGGATTGATAGGAAGGGGGAGTGGCAGGCTTAGGCTGGAGGCCTACTCTTAAACAACCGGAAGGTGCCCCTTATCAAAGACCCGCAGGTTGACAGGGTCTTTGGTCTTTGCTATACTGCACACACTAAGGAGAACGCGATGGGTTATGTACTTCTCAATCGTAAGCAAGGCGGCAGTCCGGAGATCCTTGCTCGCTACTCAAGCCGCAAAGGTGCGCTGATTGGCATGCGATCTGCTAACAAGAACGCAGGTTGGACTCGGATCACTCGTTGTGCATCGGCTCTAACTGACATGGAATGGTGTGCTCGTACTAACGGTCTGCCCAACTACGACTACGGTCCCTATGTAGTGATGGCAGAGATCCACTACACTCAAAAGTATCGCGAGGTGGCATGATGTGGAACAAAGAAGGACAACGAGTAGCAGGTGTCTACTTGGGTGCCTACACTGTAAGCGGTCTAGTCACTGAAAGCCGTGTTAGGTACGGTGGAAGTGTTCAGCATACTGTGAAGTTGGATGAGCCTGTTGTGGTCTTTGGCCGCAGTGCCGATGTGTTGCTTTTAGACGACACTGATCTTTTTCAGACGCAGGCCATTGACACCTCTGCGTTCTGAGGCTATACTGCAAGAACACTAAGGAGAGTGAAATGAACTGTGATGTTACACTGACTGCCAATGAGTTCAAGCAGATCCATAACACCTTGTGGGCCATGCAATACGATGGCATGAGTGCCGATGCTGGTGCTGAAAAGATCCGTGCTGCGCTTGCAAGTGCTTACGAGCAGGAGAAGCAGGACGATGATCGCAAGAGGGATCATTACACCGAAGTGGCAGAGTCGCTAGGGCTAGATGCTGTTTGGAGTGTCTACGAAGTCGCTAACCTCAATGAGCCGCATCCGTTTGCGGGTGTGAAGGAAGTGGTCTATCGCAATCATTGGGGCGAGCGGACTGTTCGTGTGCCTATCTACGGAAAGTCTTGGGCTGCACTCTATGTGGCTGCCAATGCTGCTATTAGGGACAGCGGTGATGATCATCACATCTTCATTGAGCACTTCGACCGCAGAGAAGATTCACTGGTTCTTCACACAGGAAGCTAAAGACCCATCGGTTGACAGGGTCTTTGGAACCTGTTATTATACTGACACTGCGAAACACAAAGGAGCAAGCGAAATGAGCAACTACCCCAACATGTCGTACTGCATGAACGAGAACACGCTGCTGGCCATGCGGCAAGTGCTTGAGGCTATGAACACGGAAGGCGTAGATTTCCTGCGTGATCTGTCGCGTGACGAGCGTCGTGCGTTTGGTGAACTGTTCAATGCTTGCGAAGAGTTCATGCAGGTTGCTGAGGAACTGCAAGACGAGTTCGAGCAGGAAGGTGACGGCCAGCCCGATGAGGCACAAGAGTGGTACGACTTTGATCCGGACTGCTGAAAGTCCTTTCGATTGACAGGGTCTTTGAATCCTGTTATTATACTGACACTGCAACAAAGGAGCCAACGATGACCAAAGAGCAAGCATTTCAAGAAGTTCATCGCAAGGTTGGAGAGCTGCAAGAGGCAGTGATGCGATTGCATAGCCTGCATCAAGACGGTTATGTCGGCCTACTGGAGTGGTGCGATCACATGAACGAAACCGTGATGGAGATCGGTGAGGAAATCTTCACAGAGTACGAAGAAGAATAACCCGTAGGTTGACAAGGTCTTTGAAGTCTGTTATAGTATACACACACTGAAACGCAAGGAGCACAAGATGGAAGACGTTTACGATCAAGAGGACTTTTATCACGACGAACTGGAGCGTGATTGGGATGAGCCCTACGAGCCCGAAGAAGCAGATCGTTTCGATGCTTGGTATGAGGAACAATACGAAGTAGAGGATTTCTAAGAGAGAATTTGGGGCTCGTAACATAAAGGTAATGTACCGGACTTTTAATCCGGCAAAGAAGGGTCAGTACCTTCCGGGCCTACCATATTGAAACACATTGTTCGAACCCGAATCAGCAATGGCATTGCAAAGGTTTAATTGCATAGTGTGTTTCAATATGGTAAAGAATTTGGAGTGTTGGCAGAGCGGTTGATTGCGACAGACTGTAAATCTGTTTCCCAAAAGGACACGGTGGTTCGAATCCATCACACTCCACCAAATACACACTAGGAGCCTCAAATGATCAGTGTTGATACACTTCGCAAATGTTCGTTTCTTAGCAGCCCGCAGTTGGAACAGCTCCTGCGTAAACGCTTTCCTAACGACTGCGTGACACGGTCGGAGTTCCTAGGCATCAGCAATGGCGAGCAGTTCGTCTACAGCATCGCCTTTCCGGATCCGGATGCCAAGAGCGGCCTAGAGACGGCCAAACTTTATGTGTGGCAGGGCAGCAACGGCGAACTAGTAGCAGACTATTAACCCTCCGGTTGACAGGGTCTTTGATCCCTGTTATAGTACACACACTGAAACAAAGGAGCAAGAGATGATCAACTACGAAGCAACTGCTGATTTTGTTAAGACTACTGGTGTGCTCTACAGCCAGCCCGAGTCTATCCGCAGACTGGCCATTATGATGATGGTCAATGCTGCTGAGGCAAACACTGACATGGTCTACGACTGCCTCGAAGAGTACGAGAGCAAGCAAGAAATTGAGAATGCGTTCCAAGCACTCAACGAAGTAGCACTTGACATGCTTGAGGATCACATCGCTGATCTGCGTCGTTCGCTTGAGAGTTTCCTGCGGAGTGCCAAGGTCACGGCCAAAGTGCGGCGTTTAGACTACGACAAGGACGGCAAGTTGAGCGACATCATGCTTGACATTGACGTAGCCTGACCGTATAATACACACATCAACAGCAAGGAGCACACTATGGCAAAGGCATTTTACAGCGTAGCATACGGCGACACCCGGGGCTTCACTAACGCACTACTTGAACTCGTTGAAGACGGCATGCTCAGCAAGGACGCTCTAATCGGCGAACTGCTGCGTTGGATGAGCGAGGACGAGGTTGAAGACTTCTGCACACGGAATCTCATGCTGCGTGACGACGACAACATGCCCATCATCCGTCGCGAGGACGAGGAAGACGAGGATGAGGCTGCTCTCGACGACTTCAACTATGTTGGCTCGCGGCATCACTATTGAGAACTGAAATGAACTACAAGCAGGTCGATGCACTCCTACAGTGGAGTGCCACTTTCTTCATCCTCGCTGGACACATGTTGAACAGTGCCGGACCTAGCACTTGGCCCTACAATGTGTTCGCGTTCTTCATTGGAACTATCCTGTTCCTATGTTGGGCGATCCGTGTTAAGATCCTAGCACAGATTGTGGTCAATGCTGCTAGCATTGTGATCACAGGTGCGGGTGTGGTTGCTGGAGCGATGAGTTTCTTCAAGTAACCCAGGGGTTGACAGGGTCTTTGGATCCTGCTATAGTACACACATTGAAACAAAGGAGACAGAGATGTTCGACGCAAACAACCAAGAGACTTTCCGCCTTGTGCTTCGTGCTTTCAGCGAGGCTGCTCGTAAGAACTACGGTGATCACTCGTTTGAAGCAGGTTACCTGCAGAGTCTCAGCACTCAGATGTTGACTATGATCCCTAAGAAGTATCAGCGTGCCTTCATTGATGACATGGTTCGTGCTACGCAGAAGCAAGAGCAGGAAGCGATCAAGAAGATGAACGAAAACCGAGTGTTTGACAGGGTTTCTGCCTGATCCTATAATACACACATCGCAACAAGGAGCACACGAAATGAGCAACAAACCTTACTGGTTGGCTGTCACGGTCTATGTCGAGCGGAGAAATCTTGAAGAAGTCGCAGAGGATATCGCAGACGAATGGTTTGATGATTACGGCGAAGATGCGTTTGAAATGCTAGGCATGACCGAAAAGGATCTCGCAGCTGAACTAGCAGACATGCCTGTAGTGAGCGACATGATCTGGAAAGCCGTTACCAAGTATGGTATGTCAGCGTTTGATCACATCTATGACTCTATGGATTTTGACCTAATCTATCAATCTAAAGAGATGAAAGGTCTGCAGGATACACTTGTGTACCTGCAGGAGATCCTCGAGAACGATATTTATAGCAACAAGAAAAACGACGATTGTGCCGAAGCAATTGAAACCCTAAAGCGAGCAGGGTATAAGATTGTCAAGGGTTGACAGCCTAACACATAGACGTTATAGTACACATATCGCAACAAGGAGCACAAGATGAGCAAGACTGAACTTTTCATGTCTATTACTATTGACGTCACTCGTAGTCAAGTCCAACACATTGCACAATGTATCGCAGATGATTGGTTTGAGGATTACGGCAAAGATGTGTTTGAGGATCTCTTGGGTATGACCCAAAAAGACTTCGCGAACGAACTGATGGAACTGCCCGTGTTCCATACGATGGTTCGCAAAGGCGTTAGTGAGATGGGCAAATTGAGTCTATACGATGCCTATGACTACATGGATTTTAGCATTATCACTGGCTCCAAAGAGATGAAGGGTCTGCGGGAAACGCTTGACTTCCTTGGTGATATCCTCGAGGATGCTCATAGCAAGAACGACGATTGTTCCGAAGCCATAGAGACCCTAAAGCGAGCAGGGTATAAGATCGTCCGAGCTTGACAGTCCTGCAGACTGGTGCTATAGTACACACACTGAAACAAAGGAGCAAGCAATGATTCCAGCACACACTAAGGCAGCATTGGATCGCTATGTTAATCACAAGATCCTGCCCGGCGGGTTCCTTATGAAGGTTCTCAGCAACGATCTGTTCGGTGCCGTAGGACAGGCGGATAGCGAGAATGCTGCTGCTTTGCCCGACATTGTCCGCTACATCTACAATCAACTGCCTGCCAATGCTTGGGGCAGTCAAGAACTTGTCTACAAGTTCGTTGAAGAGGCTTTTTACAACCGTGTCAAGGAGACTGTATGACCGTAGCAGAACTGATTGAAAAGTTGAAGACTTTGCCGCAGGATCTGCCTGTACACATCAACGATGAAGCCGGTGGTGTCTATCACGATGAGATCGATGCTGTGTTCGACATTGAGCACGATCCCGAATACGACGAAGAAGCCGCTGTTGTAATTTCTGTCAACCCACTGTAAAGGACTATCATGCCGAACTGGTGTTCCAACTTTGTTCAAATCACACACACTGATCCTGCCAAGATTGCTGCTCTTGCGGCAGCAGCCAAGGAAGGCAAGTTCTGCAACCATGTGATTCCCATGCCGGAAGAACTGCGTGAAACCACTGCTCCCAGTGCCGATGGACGCGACTGGTATCAGTTCTGCACCAGCCGTTGGGGCACCAAGTGGGATGTTGATCCCTACGGAGAAGTAGAGATCCAAAACGGTACACATCTGAGCTTTGGATTTGATAGTGCTTGGTCGCCTCCCATCGGTATCTACGAAGCCTTGCTTGAAGACGGCTTCACTGTTGATGCCATGTACTACGAACCCGGCATGGGCTTCTGTGGTCGTTGGATCGATGGCAATGACGACTACTGTGAATTGAGCGGTATGACTGCTGATCAAGTGGAAGAACTCGTTGATCCGGACATTGACGAGCAATTCGCTATCAGCGAGAACATGCGTGAGTGGGAAGCACAGAACGAGGAATAACCCACCGGTTGACAGGGTCTTTAGATCCTGTTATAGTACACACACTGAAACACAACGGAGCACGAAATGGAACTGCAACTGACTAGCCCGCAACAACACGCTATCGCTGACCTGCTGTGGGCTGCACAGGACGAAGCAGAAGTGCAAGAGATCGTAGACACTTATGGTCATCCTGCCCTAGTTGTACGCGAACTGATGATCGCTGCTGCTATGGACGAGATCGACGACACTGAACTGGCTGCGGAGTTTCTAAGGAGCATCTAAAATGAACGAACGAATTAAACAACTTATTCTCAAGGCTGGATTTCATCCTTTTGTTCGTGGAGAACAGATCCTTTTTGATATCAGCACCGAAGAGAATTTGAAGGAGTTCGCCGAGTTGATTGTTCAGGAATGTGTTATCATGGCAGATGAGTTTGAATTGGATGTAAATCAGTCTGGGCTTGTTGATAGAATGAAAAAACATTTCGGAGTAAAGTAAAATGAGCAACAAGGTTCTAAAAGAGTTCAAGAGTTCAACTGGTGGCACCGTACAGGTCTTCAGCTGGGGCATCCGGCATACAGCGGGCAAAGCATACAGTGGTGCAGGTGCTACTGAAGTGCCGGATGGTGTGGCAAAGAAGCCACGCAAGAAGTCCGGCGGTTGACAGGGTCTTTCGTTGACGTTATTATACACACACTGAAACACACAGGAGCACAGCAAATGGGTACTCGTTCTACTATTGCACTTGAGTTCGCAGACGGTTCTGTATCGCAGGTCTACTGCCACTGGGACGGTTATCTGGACGGTGTAGGCCGTCAATTGGTCGAGGACTATTCCAATCCGTTTGAACTGCAAAAGGTTATCGATCAAGGCGATATGTCCAGTATCGGCGAGCCCTATACTGATCGTGGCGAAAGCTACGAAGATACTAAAGCATGCCGCTTCCAAAACTTTGACGAATATGTTGCTGAATGCCAGCGAGAGGAATACGACTATATCCTCCGCAATGTCGATGGTAAGGCAACGTGGTTTGTCCGCTGCTATGCTACTGGCAGCGAGTGGGTGACTATTAAACAAGCAGCAAAGGCAGAACGCGAGGAGTTCGCAAATGATTAAGGTATTTCACAATAGTTTGGGTTCAGGTGATTGGATCCATATTAAGGAAGGTGATCTAACTATCTTTGAAGGGCATCGTGTAGGAGTAAATGATTTGGTATTCCTACTGCAACGTTATGTCCGTTGGGTTGACCTTGTTGAAGTAACTGATGAACAAATGGAAGAAGGAGAGTTCCAATGACTGCACTAGATATCCGTATTAATCAAATGATCAATTCACTGGAGCCGGAGTTCCGGATTCCTGTTGTAAATGCACTACGGAGTTCGGATGGTACACTGCTGAGTTTCCAACAAGAACTCTCAGCACAGGTTTGGGATACGCCTGAACTACCTGTACAAGATATCATGGACCGTGTTGCCTTTGATGTTGCTTAATAAGGAGAGTGTTATGACTATTTCAGATTTTTTGGTCGAAGCCATGGAAAACCGTGGAGACGAATATCTTCGTATCGTGCTCGAAATGGCCGACTGTGGTGCTCGGCTGGAAGAAACCTTGAGCAATTCTCTACTAGAAGCTTTGGAAAACGAGCACGATCTAGCGGATATCCTGCCCGGGTTCTTCACTGATTCAGCCATGTCTGTTGCCTAAAAACAACACAAGTTTTGGTTGACAAACAATCCAGTTGACCTTATACTAATATTAATGCGAAAGCAGACACATACACAGAAAGGAAAGATGATGACTACTTATAAGATTGCAGGCGTAAGCCGACTGAATGGTGAGTTCAAGGTTCGTTTTGCTAACGACATGACCCGTGTCAAGGTACTGGCCAAGAATGGTCACAGTGACATTGATCTAATTGAGCTCAAGGAGCCAATGACCAAGGAAGATGCTGTTGCATTCCTGTTGAGCATTGATTTTGCAACCCGTGATGGTAAGACTAATGATGAAGTTCAAGCTGCCCTGCTTGCCGAAATTGACAAGCGAGCCGAGACTCCCAAGACCGAGAAAGCTCCCAAGGTTGCCAAGGCTCCTAAGGCTGTTAAGGCTAAGCCCACTTTGGAGAGCATCGCTGCCAAGGCTCCGGCTAAGAAATCTGCTCCGAAGTCTACAGTGACTCGCAAGGAGATTGAAGCACAGCTGGCTGACATGGAAGACGCCCCATTTTGAATTTAATGCTTGCTTAAAGCACGCCCTGGGGTCCACCCGTCCCCAGGGCAGTTTTTTGATGACTTTGTAACTCCGTCTTTATTCCACCATTTTGTTCCGGTTCGGGCAGCACTCACCTTGGTGCCATGATTGGCATTTTTTGGAGTGCCTTTTAATCCAGTTCCTCTTTGCCAATCAGGTCCGGGTGATTCTTTTTGCATAACTGCCTTTCCCTCTTTATGCCACCAGGTTACTCCTCGGGTATTCATTATTTTCCCTTTATTATGAGGAATCATTGATCTACCTGGAACCCAATCAGGTCCAGGACGTTCGATGCACAATGTTTCTTTTTCTCCTTTACACCACCATTGTCGACCTAACGGGGCACGAAATTTTTTATCTCCATTATGTTTGTTAATCCATATATTACTAGATGCAGCGTTAAGTCTACGTAAAACCTTATGTTCCCACAATAGAGCATCTACACTAGATCGAAAAGTTCTTCGAACTTCTATTTCAAAAGAATTAACTCCATACTCAGATATCAACTGCTTAACTTTTAAAGATGACGTAAAATACGTTGTCCATATATCTTTCGGATTACATCCGTTTGAATATCGAACTCCGTAATATTTTAAACCTGTAGGTATGTGATACAAGTAATAACTAAATGGAACTGTGATTGACATAATAATCCTTTTTTGTTATAATCTATTTATGTTAGAACAGAGCATCTAATAACAATTACGGTACAGCGGGGTATTAATATGAGCAGACTAGATTTTATTGGACGTCCTTGGGTAGCATTTGATGCTGCTAACAAGGATCATCGTAGGTGGTTTGCAGAGTTCCAACGTGCAGGTACATGGGGTCGTTGTCCAGTGCGATTCATTGTACCCGATGAAGATGGGGATCTGCTTACTCTTTGTCAACGTAAACTGATCGGTCATTACGTGAATAAAGAGTTTGGCAAAATTGCTGCTTGATATAATGTAGACATGTGTGTATACTTAAATGCATAACTGCTTAATAAAGCAGAAACATTTAAGGAAAAACAAAATGTCTTTTACAACTCTAACTGTTACGCAAAATGAATTTCTTGAGCAATATCTACGTGGAACTGGCCGCACCCTTAGTGCTGCTCAAGCTCGTTCTACTTATGGTATCAAGAATCTACGTGCACGTATGAGCGAGATGCGTAGTGCTGGTCTTCGTGTTAATCGCACAAAGAACACAGAAGGCCGTAGTGCTTACAGCATTTCAGCCCGTGATGTTACCGGTAGCCGTGCTGCACGTTTGATCTAAACAGTCGCTCCTAGGACTGGAGTAGTGACCCAGTCCGCCCCCGGGGTAGTGTCCGGGGTTTTTGACAGGCTCTTGCTGGGAAGCATCGAGCCTGTCTCCTTGATCACACTGTACCTTCATATCAATGTCCCAGTCAACCGTAAGGACATTTGTGGCGCAAGGGCAACGCCCCGGAACTCCCGTCACTTGACAGGGTCTTTGTTTGAGCTTACACTGCAAGAACACTAAGGAACAAGATGCCAGCAAGAATCCAAACCCCGGAGACACTGAACAGCCTAGAAGTCATACAGGTTGTTGAGTACATGGACAAGAAGTATCCCAACACCCACTATTCGATCGCCACTGGCAATCAATGTGTTTGGGTCTACTGGGGCAACATCAACCTCTACTTCTTCTTCAGCAACGGTAAGATCGCAGACATCCAAGTGGATTAACCCATCGGTTGACAGGGTCTTTGGTTGAGGCTATACTACACACATGATGAATAAGGAGCAGACGATGACGCAGTTCGACACCCGCAGCTTCGAAGAGATCCTCAACACTCCTATGACTGAACTGGAAGAGCTGGAGATGATCTACTGTGAG